>Ga0265797_10002443_pt1 | contig 31280 bp, 41 predicted proteins | sample P2T30metagenome_FD_192433 | JGI IMG/M metagenome (GOLD analysis project Ga0265797, IMG submission 192433) | Plant litter microbial communities from East Loma Ridge, Irvine, California - P2 T30 | ecosystem: Environmental > Terrestrial > Plant litter > Unclassified | place: USA: California... | reverse complement strand
ACACCTCCCGATACAGGATACAGAGAAGCAATTTCACCAAGCGAAGTAGCGATGCAAACGTAAATGATCGACATGATGATCCAATCCCACATGGCTACCGATGCACCACCATTCAAGAGGGTGTAGACTATCAATCAGCGTCATCCTTCCGGGCGAAGGGTACAGCTTACAGAAGGTGGTTCCAAGACCGTAAGGGACAGAAGAGAGGACAATGGTCATGATCCACATGTTGAAAAATGTCTTGGTCTAGGCCGTCAGATAACGACCGTGCGTAGATGTTTCAACTCACTCGAGGCATCTCCTGCTGATAGCTGAAGTTATCAGCAGCCGTCATCTCCGGAAAGGACTCTGACGTACCCAAATTTCTGTTCCAGCTCCACAGTCTCGATGACATCTCCGTTGGTCATCAGATCATGCTCTCGAGGCTTGATATCTAAACACTGTCAGAGCTTATTCCGGACGACTGCCACATTCCAGATGAGAGATAGACATGCCTTTCCCGTCGCCTTCCACCACATCGGGTCGACTGCTACTGTTTGCCATATCTGATACTATGGCCTTTCGATATATATACAAGAAGAATGGGTGGTCGTGTGATGTATAAAAGAGGGCTTTCAAAAAGACCCCCACATGGGTGTACACCACTTTAAATATGTTCGCCGTGTACCGTAGAAATTGTCAAGTCAGGGGCTATTAGATTAGTCCCCGGAATCCCTTGATTGGACCTGACATGGGGAGTGCCTGGTCCTGAAACGCCCTGTTTGATCGGTGCATATCTACGATACGAGTATGAGATACGTAAGATCTGTGGCTGCCATCTGTCTAGACCACAGTCCAGCGCAGTGAGACGTGGAGCTGGCTCCCGAGCCGCGAGCAATCGATACTGATCTTCGCTGGCCTGTGATCATGTCACCGCGCAAAGTTTGGTCTAGAGCGAGTAACAGAAGCTGGCAAGCATGACGGTTCTGCGTGGTCCGGAGCTGATGGTGGCTTGGTACGATGTCAAAAGTGACTTCACAGATGTATCACGCCGAAACCGGAGCCTCAATCTCTGGCGAAGAATTGATTTGGCTTAATGGCCTCCCGCAATCGGTCGGCTAAAAATGGCGGCCACAGTGGCTTCTTAGCACAGCTGGGCGATCTAGCTCGACACAGCTAAATTGTTGGTAGACAAGACATGTGTCATCAGATGGGAAGACGATTCAGCTTCAAGCATTACTTCAATGGGACAGTAAGGTGGGTCAGGGACGAGCTGAATGGATCGCATGCTGGGATTGAGCTCCCAAAGGCTCAAGATTATGTCGAAGGTCCGGCGGAAGTGTTATGGCTTTGCTATGTGGCACGCATATTGGGTCATGACAGGTAGCAGGCGAGAATATACATCATCAGGCGTAAGGCAAAGGGATCACGAGGGATGCTTAGCTGGCATTGACGGACAGGGAGTGACATTACCATATGCTATGACGAACGAGACACGTAGCGGTTGGCCACAGATGCAGCGATTCAGGGGAGCAAGACTCCAGCAAGACGTCCGCATGATCGTCTAACATCTAGCCTGACATCATCTGGCTACGCATTGAGACATATGCAGAGCACACGCCAGGGGCGGCTGTCAACACAGAACGTGGGGTGCCACGAGAGATCGAACGTACTGTCGGCCCTCCATGAGATGCTCGGTCTGGTCTGTAACGCGGCAGACTCGACAAGTGAGTCGAGATGGGGTGATCAGATCCGTCATCGAAGGGATAGATGGCTCGTAGACCCAGAAGCCCTCCGAGTCAAGTCGCGAGTGAAGCTTTGACGACAAATTGCTATCTAGATCGTCGGCCGGCGGTCAAGGCAGCGGGTCTCCTATGTGTTGGCCTGCTGTCGCCCATCAGTCGCCAGGCTTGTGGGAGACGAGCGTATGAGTCAAGTCGCATGCAGCTAAGGCAGTTTTGTAGTCGGCACCTCAGCGACGATAGCGTGTGATCATGCTATACATATTGATACTGTGTGATTACATTATCCGTCCAGTCGATCTACTATCCTTGACGCTACAATGTCAGTGCCGAATGCACCAGAAGTGACCCATGCCTTACCTGCTTATGTTTTGGATTCTTTGAGCATACGATGTACACACGACCCTTCCTAAGCTAGTCAGCGCTCGAGATCATCTCACGAATAACATCGCAGCGCACCTTCTGACGACCGAGCATCCATCACAGAACTTCTTGACACTGGACCTGACCTTCATTCCTCTCAGCTGACCGAGCAGTGATGTGGAGACCACCTTTGATTGCGCTATACGGTTCGAAAGCTGAAAGATACTGCGTGATAGTGGTGTTGCGATTCTAGCAGATGGCATTGAACGAGCGAGGGGAGTTGGTGTAGATAATGGCAGTCGTGGGGCGTGAGAGCATCTTGCCGAAGATGAGCATGCTCTAGTCGATGGGCCAGCCTGTGCTGGAAGTACACGTCGTATGATTGCGGTAAACATGATGGCTATGTAATGGTGATATAGATTATGCTATGCTTTGGTGGATGGTGTAGGAGATGTGCCAGTTGAATTGAAATTGAGGTGCCACAAATCTGTAATGCCGGTTGCAAGGGGAGTATTAGATGTACCCTGAGTGTGTGTTCCCCTTTGACCCGCCTCCACCATACTCGTTCACCTCCACCTATTCTACAATTCACCCTATTACGCCTATTCAGTACGACTATTCGCGCAGAGCCAACTTGAGCGGACCTAACGGCAGCTCGATACGCTCACAGTCGACGATCAGGCGAGAAAGTCAAAACAACTCCACATATTGTCCCCTCGTTCTACGAATTAAAACACTCTCAATATAGTGGAGGTCACCCGCATCAGACACGCCTCCACCTTTTAACACACTTCAACTTATTTGAACGTAACTTTCACGAATGCCTCCCAGAAGACAGTCAGATGGCATGGGCCATCCAGATGGTCCTAGCGAACCGACAAAAAGGAGAAGTAAAGAAGGTAAAGAAAAGGAGACGTTCAGATGCGCGTTTCCCGGATGTGGACAGGTACGCGAATTATCGTGCTTTGCAGGAGAAAACGCTGACAGCGACCAGACTTACTCGCGTATGGAGTATCTGAAAAGGCATCAACGTAAACGTGGGCCGATTCTCAGTCCAGAAGAAGCACGCTGACAGTATGTACAGACGAGGACGATAGACCTTTCCAGTGTAAAGACTGTTCCAAATCCTTCGCTAGAAGGTAAGCCTTCTTGACTCTATCACGACTTCGGCTGACATGTCAGTGATGTTCTTCTTCGTCATAGACGACGCTGTCACCCCACACCGCCTCCTGTAGATCGCGCCTCTCACTCTCCTGTGCCGCATCACAGGGGTTATCCTGGTGTGCCCGTCTCTTCCTCTCGCCATGACGACTATCGAGAGTACTCGCCCGACATGCAGGCTCGCAAACATCCAAGACAAAGTACTGGCTCTAACGGCGATGATCGACACCCGCGACCAAAATTAGAAGAGGACGAGGAAGAAGACGACTATGAGAACAGCCGATTTGGCCGTCAGAACGGTATGGGAAATGGAGGTGTCTACGGCGCCGATCAATTCTACACGAACGACTCAAGCTCTTCATATACGCCTCACCTGTTGCCAATGTTTCAGAACGCGAACGTATTCCAGCAACCCCCAAACGAAGAGAATCACCTGGAAGATGCCTCGGTTCTGCTGTCGATGGCCTATCCCACCGGCATGCCGGCGAATGAAGCCAATAAACAGGCGACCAACGAAACAAACGGTCAAGAAGGTGTTTCCGATTGGGAGACTGGCCAGCAAACAATCAACATGATGATGGAGCAGGCAAGAGCCGATACGAACGGCACGATACAAAACAGTGATCAAGCCACGACATCGGCCGAGACTAGTCAAGATACTTCCCCAGTCCTGACCGAGCCTCTGACCTTTATTGGCGCAATGAACTGGTTAAACAGTCAGCAAAACCAGAAAGAGGGAGGACCGGGACCGCAGTCATGGGTATGTATCTCGTTCTTTCGCTGTGTATGCTTACCAATCACAGCTCAACACTATGAACGCATCCCCTCAACCACTCTCGCCATTTCCATTTTCCTCCTTCATCTCACCGTCCGCTTTCGGTCTGTCCCTTCCAGCAGACGAGTCTCAGTCCAACGAGGGAAATGAGGGAGCAGTAAAGTCGCTCCTCGACATGCTTGCAATGTACGATACGCCAGAGACCAAAACGAATCCGAATCCTGAACGACCGTTGTTACGTATACACCACAGCGACATGTATGATAGGGCTGGTGGAGAAGTCAGCAAGAACAGCAGATTCTACATCCCCGCCGACCGATTTTCGGGATGTTATCAAATCCCGCACTGGGCTTTACCGCCTCTGAAGACGCTATCTCTCATGGCGAGTAGGACTTGTGACACTGTCTTACAGCACTTTTCCTTTGTGCACATGCCGACTTTCCGCTTGATCGATACTGCTGCCTGTCTGGCTTTCGCCATCTGTACCGTTGGCGGTATACGGACAACAGCCGACGAGCGATCGCCAACCTCGCAGAAGCGATTGCTGATGGAACAATTCCTCGATGGCCCGGCCCCACCTGGATCTACATGGGAAGACATCTATCGTGACAATTACGACCAAGCTGGATCTCAGGATCCCGTGACTGCCCAAGTTGGCCTGTGGAAGAACGGTGTCATCGTCCGTAACGAAAAGAGCAACATGCTCGTCAAGTCATTCTCGCTCGCTTCAGGCGTCTTGATGACCGAATACAATGTCGCATTGCTACAGGCGCTCATCTTATACAATGCGCCATTCTTTTTGAGCGAAGACGAGAGTGAACGACACATGGCAAATCTGTTCCTGGGCACCATCGTCAACATCGCCCGCCAGATCGGCTTCTTCAATCAAGAGCTCGATCACTTCGATACCGAGTATCAGCTCCCGCAAGAGCCCCACACCCCCAATGATCTCAATCTGTACTGGCGAAGATGGATCCAGCTCGAGACACGACGTCGAACTGCCTACCTCGTTCTACAACTGGACACGATATCCGCCCTAGAGTCTTGCATCCAATGTATTGTCGCTCCTGCCGAGATTTCGCATATGCCACTACCCGCTCCTGACTCGATCTGGAAAGCCGAGACGGCTGAAGACTGGTTGAAGGCGATAAGGAACTACCGCCCAATGACATTGGATGAAGCTATGAGACGTATCTTCTTCTTGCCGACATATGGGACTTTCGATACGCTACACGAGAGGTCCGATACCAAGTTCTACCATTTGCTGAATGAGTCGGAAGTAGGACCGTTCGCTCGGGTAGCGATGATTCTGACTTTACTGCGAGGAATAATCGATATAGGCGAAGGCAAGCGAGATAGGGGAGATTGGAGAGATTTGACCGATCTATGGGTGGGGTGTAGCTGGTTGAAACCGACCCACAAGATGCTAGCGTCCGATGGTCAGGACCTGGGACCCGTAACAAGGGAGTCATTGAAGGAGAGATTCTCGCTCGGACTACAAAGGGTGAGAGACAATTGTCAAGCTATACTGATATATAGTGGCGTGAAGGATGGGATTTTGACTCGACATGCATGTCGCCCGGGCAATCTTTGTCGAACGAAACTTCTCCCACATCAAGCTCTTCCACACCCTCGGCTCGTGCCACCAAGCTCAATTACTGCGAGGGTCAGTACAATCCTTTTCGGCCAATGTCCTATTTGCTGACTTGACCAGAGGCTCTGCCTTTCTATTGGCTAGCGCAAGCGCTACTGAACCTCTTAAACGCTGCGCCGCCAAATGAGCCAGGATGGAATTCATTCTCCGGGATCAAGTATCGAGATATGTTGAAGTCTTCACGTACATTCACACGGATGGGAGAAGGTGTCGCTACTTCTAACGGCAATGGTAATAATGTCAATGGCAATGGTGCCGGTGTGTTCAATGGAGTCGGGGATCTCTCAAACTTGTTCAACGATCCTCAAGCTTGGGATAATTTAGCTTTCTAGTTGTGAGTAAGCCGTGTAATCGTACACCATATATACATTAGGATGTCTCAGGATCGATGTTTTTGGTTGTAGATAATTGTATTTCATATGTGATGACATGTGTTGCTACATTTTCATGAAGTATGTGAAGCAAGCTTCGCAGTACAGAAGTAAGTCCAGGTATTCTACTTATCTATCTCTGCCTTCGCCAGTGACAGTCGAGTATGCATTCTGGCCTGTCTCCTGGGGAAGTGTAGCAGTATACCGGGTCGTAAGGCGCCTTCTTTCTGGGACTGCAGAGAAGGGAAGCTGGTCAGCGCGTTTTGCGTGAGATGGTGGGAGAGAGATCTCGTAGAGGCGTCACATGAAACTTGTCTGGAACTTAAATAGCGTTACCGATCCGGATCGTAGTATCTTACCAGATTCGAGGCTGGTTTACTGTTCTCGAATAGATATCTTTGGCAACGCAAATGCGCTCCCCGGGGTTCCGGGGGAAATCTTAAAATCCGACGATCCCGTTATTCGCTTCCAGGCCTTCGGCGCTCGCTTCCCACCAGTCACGGACTCGAGCTTTCCAGACAATGCCGTAACAACGGCATCAGGTTGAGATCAGATGTTTCCGGCTATTCTTCAGGACCCTGACCGGGGCAGTTCTAGTTGCTGACAGCAGGAGGCCTGGATTACCTCGAGGCGGGACTGATGTTCCCAACCATTTGCCAGAATATAAATATATGTATATATATGATAATGGCTCGTCGACAGTCAATCTTTGGTCCAGCCTCTTTTCCTATCCCCTCTCGCCCACGCTCACTGATCTGTCACGGACGACGCAACAGGTTTGTCACCTGAAACTAGGGAGTCCTGCTGCTCGGTACGCACAAGAAACGCTCGAACGCCTAGTCTTGATCTCGCATCTCAGGCCCTAGCTTCGCCTCGGATCTTTGATCTCCATCTACTATAAGCACCGCTCGCCCGTTCAGTATCACGCCCACAATCACTGTTATCAAACTCAACCTCCGAAATGACGGCACCCGACTGCTTCGGCTACCAAGCGAACGACCATGAAGTTGCGCAAGGTCTTGCTTTCCTGGGTCCCGCAGCCCGGAGCACGGTCGATCTTCAAATGAGGCTGTTCGACTTTTCTATGCGCGAATCGGTACTTCATGCAGCGGCGGACCTGGCAATGCGTCGTGCTGCTCTTGGCCCGATCCAGCCCATTAATCGCGTTGGTCTCGCTATGCTCAACTCGAGCGGCGACGAATATTCGCGCACGGTATACAGCTCCACCATAGCGGAGGAGGTCGCTGCAAACAATATATACTGTCAGCATCTATCTCACCGGCGGATAGTGGGAATGAGCTATTCGGGAGGTCAATACGACTCGAACGGAAATCTCATCTCTCAGAACCAGCAACCGATCTACGAAGCTCCTGATACTGCACATGCTCGTATAAGCCAGGCATTTGCCAAGACTTGTGCTGAGAGATGGGTGGCAGAACAAGCCGCTGCGATGTCGAGTGGTGTCATCAAGGGCTGGGTCACCGGGGCATATCACCGGGAAGTTCGGCTCATTGGTATGGGCAGTATAAAGGATGATCTGAACCAACTTGGATTTGATTTTGGCAACAACAGCTGGGTCGGTACTGCGTTGATCCCTTCCGGACTACCCGGATGGGCGGCACAATGCAAGGATGAGGATCTTGTTAGTTCGCTCTTTGGCCTTTGCCCCATAACAATGGAGCAGATACATCAATATGTCTTGGACACATTTTCTGGTATTTACGAGTACTCGTTTTTCAACGAACAATCATGTTCCTGGACCCTCGGAATCGATCACTCTGTAACCGACACCAACACCCCGATTTATGCAAGCCGAAACCTTGTCGAACGCTCGTCCCTGCTCATAGCGATCGTGGCCCCTGGCGGAAACATCTGCGCGCGACAAAGCATGAACGGTCAATCTTTCTGTACATGGGTAGAGATATTCAACGGTCCCCTTACATATCCGGTAGACCGGTCGGTCTTCAGTGAATGGATACGTTTTTTATCGTTCCAAGATTCTTGGAAATCTACTCTTGGATCTTCTGGGAACACTGTAGACGTATACGAGGTGCAGCGTGTACTACGACAGGAGGACGTGTCTGCTCATGACGAGCTGTTGAAAGGGAAGCAGAAAGCAATGCGCAAAAAGCTATTCACGCTCGGAATCTCCGGAGGCGATCTCAAGCGAAACAGTCAAGCCCGAAGCAACCTCCTGGTTTCAAGAGAGCACAGGCGGTTACAGATCGACAGTATGGCTGTGATCGGCGACACTGTCCATTCGGCCAAAGATCTCGAAGCTCGCAACGGCCGTTGGCTGGCCGAAATGGTTCAAGCGCCCCTTTGCTTGGCGGAGCCGACCCAATATCGTGCGAGAATGTGCGCAATGAACATGGGGTGGCGAGGTTCTTCAGATGGTAGAGTAGAAGGCGATATTTACTGCCACGCCGTCATGTCGTACATTGGCAGCAACATACCCGACTACGTACATTGGCTTCTCGTCGGTCATGTGGATGCGCCGCCGGACAAGGCTGCAGGAGAGATCGACACCATGATACAGAATCATGCGGCAGGTCTTGGAGCTCTGATGCAAACAGCTGTGACGTGTCGAGCCATCTATAACGCACCCCCTGTCAAAAGGACAGATGGAAGCCTATTCGGCTAATTCTGTATAACCAATGGTGAGTGCTAACCATGCGCGAAGGTCTCCTGACAGCGTATGGGCTTACAAACAGTGTTCCAAATCCTCGATCAGAAATTGAGAACTTGTATGTATGTTACCCTAGATATGTCTTGTAAGACCACCAGCAATGCCATTCAGTCTTGTAGTAAGAGGTCGCAACAGGCAAGATGCGGTGCATTGTTTCAATGTCTCGTTCTGTATTTTGTCTAACCGGGAAACCCAATATAGTTGATGAACGACGGTTGATTCGCACTATCTACCCAGATTCCGGCGAGTCAGCGTGTGATCGGAGATCCCGGCGATCAATCGGTAACTGACGTCACGTGCCGATTTAGTTACCGTTGTTATCGACGACCAACAAAGTATAGTCTGCCTATTGTACATCACTGGTTCATACCATGGCAAGGGTGCTCTACTGGTTTCGAACAGATCTTCGGATCACCGATTCTCTCGCTCTCAATAAAGCCTTGAATATCCCCGATATCGAATCTCTCACTCCAGTATGGTGCTGGGACCCAAACTACATTTACGGCCATAAAGTCGGTTCAAATCGATTCTCCTTCCTCCTTGAATCGATGTCGAATCTCTCGGATCAACTCACAAATCTGAACAAGAAACAGAAGCTCCACGTAATAAGAGGCCCTCCCGAGGATTTGTTACCCCTGATGTGGGAGTCATGGGGCATCACCCACTTGGTTTACGAGAAGGATTCGAATGCTTATGCTAAAGTCCGAGATGAGCGGATCCGATCGCTAGCGAAAGAGAAAGGTGTGGAAGTGGTGGAAGCGCATGGAAGACATTTGTATGATCCGGAGGAGGTGGTCAAGGCTCATAAAGGCAAACCAACGATGACGCTGAATCAGTGGCAGGCTGTAAGTGACCGCAGAGTGGCTGAAAGGTGAGCTGACGGTTAGGTGACGAAAGAAATGGGCGGTGTCGAGGACGTCGCTCCTACACCCAAGGAGCTCCCTGATCCGGTGAAAGATAAGTTGAAGTACGATAAGTCAAAATACGACAACTATCAATGGCCCCACTTGGATGCCAATGCCCATATCCGGACAGGCAAGGATACGTGCTATGGTATATTCCCATACTCCGAATCACAAATCCAGTACTGATAGGCAGAAAGGCTACTAGGCCCTAAAGACGATTACTCGGTGCCGACAATGGCGCAAATGGGTTTCGAAGATGCCACAACCACCATACATGGAGGAACCGATGAAGCCCACAAGCGTCTCGACCTATTCCTCTCTCAGCCTGACAAAGTAGCCACTTTCTCTAAGCCACAGACCGCCCCAACCTCTCTCGAACCAAGCACAACGATGCTGAGTCCATACATGAAGTTCGGATGTATAGGTGTGAGGGAGATTTGGTGGGGTTGCAAGGAGGTTATCAAGAATTGGAAGGGTAAGGGAGAGACCAAAGAGCCAGAGAATATGTTTGGACAAGTCAGCTGTCCCATATCTATGAAGGAGGGAGGCTGATGAGTAGTTGGAGTTTAGGGATATGTACGCTGCTGCCGAATATGGGATACCGCATTTCCAGGAGATAAGAGGCAATCACGCTTGTCGGTGAGTCGCTTTCTACGAAATTTTCATGTCTCGAGCTGATGATAGCTTCATCGACTGGGGGCTGCGGAACGAATACGATGACGAGGGCAATGAGATCAAGCCCAGGCCAAAGGGCGACGAGGAGGACGAAGAGCGATTCGCAGCTTGGCGTGAAGGTCGGACTGGATTCCCGTACGTCTCTCTATCCACTAGTACATCTTCTGATCGGATCAGATGGATAGACGCATGCATGCGACAACTCAAACACGAAGGGTGGATCCACCATCTAGCCCGTCATTCCGTTGCTTGCTTCATCACCCGTGGTCAATGTTATATCTCCTGGGAGAGGGGTATGGAGGTCTTTGATGGTGAGTGTGGATGATATTTCAGAGCGATACTAACGAGGCAGAATGGCTAATTGATTGGGACCCTGCTTCGAATGTATGTCCCGGTTTCCTCCTTTCCGTCAAAGAGCTGACAATATAGCCCGGCAATTGGATGTGGCTTTCGTGTTCCGCCTTCTTCTCCCAGTATTGTAAGAGGTCATCATTCCATGAAGGAGCTGTACTGACATGCAGACCGAGTATATGGCTTGGTCTCGTGGCCTCAGAAGACTGACAAATCGGGCGAACTTGTCCGAAAATACTGTAAGTCCACCTCTGACTTCTGAAATGAGGACTGACTTTAAAGGTCCGGAGCTGAAAGACTTCCCTGACAAGGTTCGTAATCGTGCTTCATATCCCAAAGGATTGGGCTGACATGCAGTACATCTACGCTCCTCACCTAGCTCCTGAAGCGGTCCAACAGAAGGCAAATTGTATAATAGGTAAAGACTACCCCGCCCCGATGCTCGACGAACAAGCAGAGAAAGCACGATGTATAGCTCGAATCAAGAACGCTTATACATTGCATTTACAAGGTGATTCGCCCGAAGTACTGGATGGAACCGCCTCTGATAGATTACGGAAATTACATGAGGAGAGTGGGGCTTTGAAGAGCAAGTCGAGTGCAGAGGTGAAGGAGGAGAAAGGAAAGGCGAAGAGAGAGAGGGATGGGGATCAGAGCATTGACGGGTTCTTCAAGAAGAATAAGAAGAGCAAAAAGGCATAGAGCGAGAGAGTATAGTCTTTGGAATCCAGTCCCCTGTCGCAGAGTACAGGATTTTAGCAATGGTCATTGATAAGGGGACAAGACGAGTGAGAGGGATAATATGAATGATAGAAGTTGTAGATGTAATTTTGTCTATAGTGTACAACCTTCGCATGGATAATTTGACACTGGGCCACGGTATTGATATGACAAAAGTCGCAAAGCATGATTTATAGAAATTGCGAATACGTTGACCTTGCTCTCCAGTCATTTGCCTGTATATTGCATGATGCTAGTGTCCTATTATCTGCTAGACTGAACACCGAACCATGCCAATCCAGCAACGCCTCCAGCGGGAATAGCGGCCCAAGGGGGTACCGCAAATGTTCGACACGCCAAGAAAGCCCCACTACTGACGACCGCCCAGAAGGGATCAGCAGTGAGTGGTCCACTAACAGTCTGTCCACTGCCACCTTGTCCGTCTGCCGAGTAATAGATATATCCAACCAAAAACAATTGCCATACTGCCGTGAACACCAGTCCAGCTGCTGAAGCGTTTAATCCTCGAATGATCGAACGGGCGATCGGTTTATCTCGCCATGATGCGTATAATGGTAGTAGACCGAGTTTGAGGAGAATACCGGGAGAGAATATCCCTAGGAAACCTAGAATTGCACCAAGAGGTCGATACCCTGGGCAAGCTAGGAAACCTAGAGCTACTGCAAAATTGAAGTTCGGGCCGGGGAATGCTTGTCTACTCGTCAGCCGATAAGGTTCAGCTGGTTGCGGAAATGTACATACAAGATGGCGAAGACTAGAAGGAAATCTCTTGAGCTGACCCATCCTGCCGATCAGCAACCATACGATGATTGAGCAGAGGACATACCGGGTACAACCACATAATCACGTAAGAGTGGAATCACTACAGGCCCACCTCCAAAGATGATAGTTCCCGCAATGATCAGGTTACAAAAGAACTGCAGATCAGTATTTTAATTCGTGCAGATAATAAGACGACCTACGTCGAGAGCCCGGGGTACACTCTTTCCAGCATGACTGAGTCCCGCTCGGGTAGCCAGTGGAACCGTCAAGAGCAGGACAAATCCAGAGATCAGGCAGATTGCGACTCGAATCGATACTACTGCGAGCTTGTTTGATGGCTCGGTCACTTGGGCTGAGGTACCACTCTCCACCTGTGTAATGGAGGTGGGGACGGAGATGCTGGTCTGTGATGTCGATTGATCGACTACAGGAAGCCTTCGGCGGGTTGGAACGGGAGAGGCGGCTGGTGAGGGGTATGGAATTGGTGTATCGTCATGTTTGCTGGCGCTCTGAGTTCGGTTGAATGGAGTTTCTTGTCTCTCCTCCTGATCGGGGATTGCCGCCATCGTGTCCAACTCGATACCCTGATCCACCGCTTCGTTTTCTTCAACCCTATCCTCTTCTATTCCCCTTTTCCTGGTGAAAGCCTTCCACATATTCCTCCTGAAATCCCATAACAGTGTAGTCAACCCTCCAACGGCGATCAGGACGGGATACATCCAGGGAGCATGATAACAGATCCCAAAACTTGCACTCAGCCATACTACTGCGACCGTGATCCTGTCGGTTCCAGCTGCGCCTCCTAGCTGAACAGCCGCTAGAGCAATCAATCCAACAGCAGCGGCGTTCAGCCCTGTGAAGAGCGCCAATACCGGCCCTGGTAATTCATCTGGAATCCTGCTGATTCCGATACCGATAGCGACCATCCCAACAGCTCCGGGTAAACACCATAGTAGAAAAGCGAATAATCCAGGCAGGACCCCATTGGTGACTACGGCGATCGAAAATGCGAGCTGAGTGGATCCAGGACCAGGGAGAGCGTTACCAAGAGCAAAGAGATCGAGGAACGTACGTTCATCTACCCATTGTAACTTCTCGACGAACCGTTGTCGGAGGATGATCACGTGTACACCTGGGCCACCGAATGATGTGAACCCAAGATCCCAGTATCGCCGAGCAACCGATTTCAAGCGTTGGCTGAGCGGTCTATCACTCCCTATCTCGCTCGAGGCCATTGTCGCTGATTTCGTCACGTCCGAGACGGCAAATATTGTATAGTGGATGCATGGTAAATAGGGGACTTGAAATTGAATATGGGATTTGCAAATATCGAAGCAACGTGCTTGAGCGAGATCAACGCCAAGACAACCCCACTTAACCCCACTTGCGTCCACCAGTCGTTACTACTATGCACGTTCTGTCACTCACGCCTACAGCACCGTCGCCTCGGGCTAGATCAGGCTCAGCGGACTCGACCGCGATATAAAATGAACGTAGCAGAGGTCACCGTTCATCCGAAAATTCGTGGCCGGCGGTGACCAAAGGGCTCAACAATAAGGTACTTGCACCTACCGATACTATCTATCCAAAACGGCTTGTTCCACTAGTCCGCCTTGAGAATTTATCCATGCAAGGCACTCATTCATGGCAGTTGCATATGTCTATGTGCTGAGACTATTACCGGCATACTCGCCTCCTTCTCCTCATAATCCGGCCTGTTACTGCCCCGCCAATAAACACGACCCCGTATATACCCAGTACCATTACAAGTGGCAGCCTAGCTTGCAGTAAGACATACAACGGGTTCAAATGATGATTCAATCCGTCACTACCATCCAGGGTGACTCTCTTGGAGCCAATATCCAAGAATCCCAGGAAACCAAGACCAAGGCCTGCAATGATTTGAACAGCGTGGACGATGTAGCCCGTTCCCGTTGTCTGATTCCAAGCCATCTGACGGAGATTCATCAGGATCAGTACACCGCCCTGATTATTTCAGCTTCGAGGAGGAAATATGAGAGGCGACATACGGCTGAAGGGAATAACCAGAGTGTGCCGCTCATACTTTCGTCCACTGGATCTTCAACTATTTCGATCATCAGCAATCTAGCTGCTTCTACCCTCAAAGCCTGCTCCGACAGGTCAGTCGAAATGGTGACATTGATCGCGTAGATCTTTTCGAGATTGTCCAGAGTCTCTTCGCCTATACTTATGCCGTAGCTCTGCGATGTCAGTGTCATTCATGCGGATGAAGATTTTGCATACGACTGATGTTTCGACGACTATCTGGGCGAAGTACTGATACGCAGAGATTAGAGGATCGACTACCTAGTCAGTCTTACGCTCACGACTTGCAGGACTCACTTGATGGAGATCCATCGCTGGACAGCTGAGAAAGTAAACTGAACTCCCGATCATAGCTGATCATCAGAACATGCCTTAACATTCCAATTTTGCTTACCTCGGAGCAAGTGGTAGCCTGTTCAGGTAGTTCTCAACAGCCAACTGATCCGCTGGCGATAACGTCGAATGACTACTAATAGCTTCGATAGTAGCCACAAATTCCTGCGCAACGATATCGATTCCGTTCACGAAGGATAAGACTATCACTACGTTCTATATATCAGCTTGTTCATAACCCGCCCAGATATGATGAGCTTACGACAATGGCAGCGAGAAAAAGTAGTAAGCAGTAGTGAAGTGGAAAGTGGAGACTTTCCCAGAGTAATACTCTACGTTGTGAGGGGCCTGATTGGGTGTTGAAGGATGAGAACAGGAACATCCAGAGTAGGCATATAATTGCGATTGCTATTTTGTCAACATATTTCGATAGATGCGCATACCAAGAAACACTTGTAGGTACTGCTGATCAGCTATCATGTATGGTACAGAGGTGTAGCGCTCACCGTAGCGGTACTACCGACTGACAAGCCCGTGATGGCTTTCGAAAATCCTCTGATAAGGGCAATGAATCCTTCTCCCCTTTGTCGTCAGTTCTGCCCATTTGGTGAGTCACGATACCTTACAATATGATGAGTGTGAAAGCGCCATATCGTTGGCCAATCCGATTTGCGTCTATCTGGAAATGAGGGCTCAAGAGTACTTGTAACCAGACAGCCGCCCCCTCGATCGCGAGTGCAGCATAGAACAGGGATACCTACCAATCAGCTCTGATTCAAATACATCAAAAACGTACTCTGATCACGGCCATGAAGGTGTTCGGAGCGGATAGCATCGTAGCCACTAGAGCTACTGCTCCGCTGACCACTAATGATATCGTCGTCCAGATATGTCCATGTATATTCCTTTCTGCTCGCCACCCCAACCAAGCCACTATTGCTCAGCTTACTCAAGTATATATGGGGAAGATCTTACTGGTTACATATTGTCCCGCGAAAATCAAACGTGAACAAGCGAAAGCAATCAAGATAGTCTGGAAGCTCTCGACCGCGGCCTCTAACTATGAGCTCTTTGATCAGTGAAAGACTGGCGCAACCTGCCATGTTTGGTCCATTCCCTGGAATGTTTATCGCTTCCCTCAAAGATCAATGCACCCGGGTTCCAACTCCCACTAGCGGCTCCCATATATACCAGGACGATGATCTGTAGTACTTGACAGCATCTATGGAAGATGTCTTCCGCTTGGTATCGGATATCGTAGTGGACTTGAGATGTCCAGAGCCATGCTAGAATTGTAAAGTAAGATAGGAACATCCAGATTGCGGATGGAGTCGATAGTTCATGAGTTGATGAGAAGACTGTCAGGACCGCTACTACCACCAAATCTGCGAATCAGCTGACGTACAGTATGAGGCAGGATGTCGAATAGGAGATACCGTAGAATAGACTGAGCCATTCTGTAGCCTGATCCTCCTTTCTGAGCCATGCCGAAGCACAAGGCCCATCATTCCTACCATTCTCGTCAATGCCAGTCCCGGGGGCAGCTACAGGTCGAATGAGAAACGGCATCCCCTTCCCTTGCTCATATTCCTCCCCCTTGGTCGATTCGTCCAATTCAGCTTTGTCCAAACTCCCCTCACTCGAGCCCGAGCTCGAGCGCATTGATCCCTTCTCTCCAGCTTCCAAGTCGCTATTGCAATGCTCATCCAGCCATACCTTCGTTTGTGTCGTCGTTCGCAAAGGTTCAATCAGTACCATGCGACTTTGAGATCGCTCGTGTCTAAATGCAGGTAGGATACTTGGATAATCCCTTTCGATGTATTGATATCCAGAAGGACCTGCCTGCAGGTTTCGAGTATCGTAAGAGCTATCTTGAGCTGCTGGTCTGCAAGGCATATCAGACTCACCTTATATCATGTTCCGGTAGGTCGTGTAGGACTTGCCATTCTGCATTGAAAACTGACGCTCTCTGCTTGACCATGTTGACGAGGTATCTATTTCTAACTGCTCTGTTCAGTCGCTCAGTACAATTATGAGTGGCTTATCCGTATGACATATTCGACCTCTGGGTGTTTGAGCAAATTGGCTAGTCAAAATGGTCGCGTCGGATGAACCATGTCTCAGATTCAGTCTCTCATGTGTGTAGTTACACTTTTCAGTGACGACTTGCATTTCATCAAGCTCAACACTGATCTCATTTCTGCATCCCTCATTCCGCTCATCTGTTCCACCCGTTTACTCTTGGTTCTCTTGGCTCTTTCCTCTCTCCACCTTCCTCATCCCTCCTGTGGTACGCGCGTGGTGCTGCATGTTGCCTTTCCCCCTGATGATTATCCCTCTCTCGATCACCTCCACGATCCCTATCATTCCCACGATCCCTGTTATCACGATTATGATTGTTGTGATGGTTGTAATTGCTCGTATGGTGGTGATATCCTCTATTAGGAGTCGATTCCTGGTTCTCTACTTGAGGCTTGGCTGCGGCATCGAGAAGAGCTTTGTTGGAGCGGTATTCACATACTGTTCCCTGGGGCAGATTCAGCATAGAGATGATCTTTTCCCTATCCCATCAGCTTGGACACCTAGAGCAAGGAAGGGAAACATACCTCAATTGACCAGATTTGACAGACTCTCCCTCTTCCTCGACCCATACACTTAGGATATCCTCCGTGCCTCTCTTGCTCAGAACGCATCCAACAACATTATCCGACTCCTCGAATTGATCTCCTATTAATCCGAACAAGAGAGTTTCAAACAATATTGGGGTGACTGGGTGAACAAGACGTAATGTGAATTTCCCACCGCTATCGATCAGCCTTGATCCAACGTCTAGCATGGAGGAGAAAACTTACTCTCGCATCTCCTCCCAAATACCTGGTCTGCCTATTCGAGAGAGGAATACCAAGATATCCGTGACTATCGCCAATTCACTGACTGGCGTTAAATGGGAATACAGGTGGAGGAAGGATTCAATCTATCATTAGCAATTCCCCTTCCTCCCTTCTTTAGAGGACGTACAGATCCAAATGTAGCGACCCTCTTGATTTCCTTCTCGTAATCAACTTTGGCCATTGGAGGTCGGTGTACATAGGAGATTGACCAGCTAAATTATCAGTTTTGCTAGTACATTGTGATCGATCATCTAGACGCACTCATGCTTGAGAGGGTGTCTTCCTGGATTTTGATTTGTCGAAGTAGATTTGCCGACAGATAATGATAGTCGGGACGAGCCAGACACGGAGGCGTTTCGACGGTTCGCGGATTGGGCCATTGTTGACCGGAATGTATTTGGATTATTGACGCAGGAGGGTCAAGTTTGGGCCGAATAAGCGAGAGGTGTAAAGATGTAGTGTAGCCTGAATGATTGAGGTGTAGGGATGTAGGTGTCTATGAATGCTCGTCGATGTCAATCTCTATGTTAACGTCGCTGAAAGGAATCTCGTCGCTGCCTTTCGAAAAGATAGTAACCTTGACATGCCTAATCTTCAAGGGGCCACGTGGCACACCCCTTGCGCCTAATAGACCTGACGTCACTCGAGTATATTTGGACGCCCGCAGCTTTGGCAAAGTCACTTCTATACTTCACATCATTTACAGCCATACACAAGCATACAACATGAACAACTACGCTACTCAACCCACAATCGAGTCTGTGCCAGTTGCCGCTCAGCCTAAGGCTTCATCTACCATGAGTAAGTATACTCCCTCGAACGACCGCAATCCACATCTCGAGGCGGTGCTGACCTCTAGACGCTGCTCAGGCTCCAGCAGTCAAACAGCACGAACAGACTGTCGACGATCCACTCAGACTCAGGGGAGGATGTCCCGGTAAGCCATCCTTTCGTTCGAGTGAGAGATATCGCTGACTCACTCAGGTAAATTCTGTGGACTTCGTAGGTCTTTGCGTAATGGGAGCAATGTGAAACATACTGATTGCATTTAGCTATTTTGCCTTGTCGATGTGATATCTGTATCATCCCCATCCCTTGTTGCTAAGCGGGGAAGGAAAGATGCAGGTCGGTGATGGTGGGCAATTCCGAGGATGCGATAGGGAAGACATCAATCGAAGAGAGATGTTTGGAAGACGCTGGACAGGTCATCCAGAAGATGTTGTGAATCGTGAATATTTGTCTTTATAGTCTCACGTCTTGTTATGATATGTATCCATATACACGTTCCCTGGACTCCGGAATTGGATTGAAGCGACACTGCGGCGAACCTCGTCTCGGCGGCTGATGTTGCCTGCGCAATACAGAATATGCATAGATTACAATGACAAGTCCGATCAAGTCCATGTTTCAGGCCTAGATCTCCCCGTAGCCTCCAGCCTTGTAGACTCCCTCCTCCTTCTTGACGATATCCTCCAAAGCAGTTAACCAGGCTTCTAGTTTCTCCATGACTACATCCTGAGGTTGACCGAGCTTAGGGTAGAAAGTAGCTCGATAAGGGCATGCCTTCATTGCCAGCTTTACGAGTCAGCCCCGATACATTCAGAGGAAGAGAGGGAGCTCACATAGAAAATAGGCCTGACCATCATTCCGTGGTGCTTCTTCAAAGACCCTTCGTATCCCTTTGTGAAACTAGCTGAAAGTTCCTCCTTTGGGTTCTGCAAGTTCTGACGTAGTCCTGCTCATCAGCTCGTGCAGCTTTACGTGAGGTCTAGCTGACCGATGGCGGTGAACTTCAATCCTCGGAGCAACCACATCAAACCACTGGTTGTCGACCGGTCCTTTGCATTAGGGAATTTGGTTTTCTCGTCGGCCAACAACGACTCTAGGGTCTGGGCAGATTGGGGGTTGGCAGCTAGGTATGCCTTGACTTTCTATTTGAGATCAGCTTACATGGGACCTGCGGTTGACAACCAGCTTACGGCGATATTACCGTTCAGATCGTTCTGAACAACGGTAAAGGCTGGGTTGCCGAATAGTCCTGGACATGAGCTGGGCACAGCGGTATACTTGGTCAAGCCTACCAAAGATCTTGACCAGGTTGTCAGAGGCTTCACAGAAATCGGCGGTATCGACTCCTTGCTCGGTGATCTTGATGTCGGCGTACGACTAATCGTATCAGCAACGAGCTGGCAGGATGGGCGCTCCACAGAGCGGCTCTCAAGCTTCGAAAGCAAGTGAGGACATACCTTGGTAATGGTTTCAAAGAATTGTGGTTCCGACATTGTGATTGCTGTGCAGTATTGGTTCGACAGGAGACGAGATGAGGGGTATAGGGTACAATGGAGCGACTGCTGCCCAGTACGCGCCAATGGATGTTGTGGTAGATGGGGTGCATAAACAATGCTACCAGAATGACCTCCACTTCGCGTTGTCAACAAAATCAAGCGCGTCGTAAACAGTCTGTGTAACATCTATATACATACATACCTGGACGATGTCGGGCGACTTCAATCTCCAGGAGGAGTCAATCAGCCTGACGACTGATCCAGAGGCATATAATATCAGTCACGAGCTCGAGGTCCCATCTTGCTCTACCGCTGAGCTTGATGCACACCTCTCTTCTGCTATCGACTCAGTAGTCAATGATCCCGATAGTATCACACATTCGTCACCTACTACATTCGATGTCTTTCGGTCCATCTTGAAGTATGCCGATTCGCCCAATGTCAGCGCCAGTATCCTTACCAAGACGCTGGACCAGATCACAAGCAGTATCGTCACCCATGCGAATGCCGTAGTAGCTATTGGGTATGAGGACATGGATGCTCCTATGGCACACAAGACACCGTTGGAAATGTGGGCCTTTCTACTACAATGGTTTGTAGTCATTGCAGAGCGAGGAGCAGGAAAGGGAGAAGAGGTTAGAGCAGTGGGAAGGGGGAGCAAAGCGACAAAACCGAAGAAATCAGCTTCAATCCCAACAACATTCGTATGGGCCGATCACATCTCCCATGTGCTAGCGACAATGGCAAAAGCACTTCGAGTCCCAACGCAACGTATATGGAGGACGTCATCCGAGAGGGAGGCTTTCGTGTCATGTTTCACGAAACCGGCATACCAGCTCGCAGAGACTGAGGCGTATTTGAAGAATCAGGAAATAAAGATGGGAATCTACAAAGTCATCTGTCTGGCCGTCAAATTCCACTCGCACGCATTTGGAGCTCAGACCAGTATTATTCAGAACTTGACATATTTCGAGCATTTGGCGGAATACATGGCGGAACTCTTGTCGATACTGGAGAAGGAATTCGACTTTAATCAACTTGGAGAGGAGGTTCTGAGGGATGTTGCGAGCAAATCATTTGCTCATAATGATCAAAAGGGACCGAAAGTGTTTTCGCGGTTCTTGGTCAGGTTTGCCGAACTCAGCCCCGGGGTGGTGCAGAAGCAAATGGCCTTATTGCTCTCACACCTTGACTCAGAGGCAAGTCGTCGCTTTCATGGTTCTTGATCAATGGGAACCAGCTGACAGTCAGGCATACCCCATGCGAATAGCTATCATTGAGATTGTCGGGATCTTGATCCAGGATATATCATTGTCGGATGAAGGTGATGAAGAACAAAAGAAGAAACAGGTCAAGAAGTACTTCGAACTGCTCATGGAGCGTTTTCTGGACCTAAACGCATTTGTGAGAGGAAAAGTCATGTCGACGATATACAAGCTGTGCGAGTGAGTCCGGACACCGTCTATCGTTTTCATTAGACTCTGCTAATCTCAGCCTAAAAAACAAGTACCCCAAACAACGAGCTCAGATTACAGACCTTGCCATCAGGACACTGGAGGACAAGACGGCAACATGTCGAAAGAATGCTATTCAGCTACTACACAAATTGATCCAAACCCACCCATTCGGCGCTATACATGGTGGTTCGCTACATGCACCGGAATGGCAAGCTGGGTACGATGCTCTGATGGCACAGCTAGAGAAAGTGGATGCTCATGAATTGGAGCAAGCCAAGCGTCAGACTGGAATGGGTGGGGACGAGGATGAAGCAGAGAACGAGGGAGAAGACAAAGATGAAGATGAAGACGAGGATGAGGATGAGGAAGAGGCTGAAAAGAAGCCAGACGTCACAGAAACAGGAGAGGGAGTGGAAGGTGGATCAGGCGAGGAGGGCGACGAGTCAGCTCCTAAGGAGAAGATTGCGAAAAAGAAGAAGAAACCCCGTCAATCCCAGCTTGACATTTCTGCTCTACAAGCAGAACAATCGAATCTCGACCCAAACTTCGTCATGCAGCTTCGTCTTGCAAAGAAGTACTACACCGACGCACTCCGCTTTATCAACTCCATCGAAGGTGCTGTACCTATTCTCGCACAATTGCTAGTATCGACAAACAAGTCTGAAGCGCTCGAAACTATCCGATTCTTCCGTATTGCTTACGAGTACAAGTTCGTAGGCGCAGAAGTGGGTATCAAGACTATGATTCACTTAATTTGGACCAAGGATAATACATCCACCAGCGCACCTTCGGAAGTCGTGGAAGCCGAAAAGGGTATCCGAGGAAGTCTGATCGAGACCTACAAAAGCCTATACTTTGACGTGGTGCCCGACCTGAACCCACGGCAGCAAGTCAACAGGATCGCCAAGAACATGATCGAGAGGACGTACGACGCGACATTGGCTGAATTGACGAGTCTGGAGGAACTGATGCGTACTATGATGTTGGAAGGAGGAGCGGATGGGGGTGTGCATGAGGATGTCATCAATAAGCTATGGCAGGTCTACTGTGAGTCATTACCGGAGTTGGCGAATACTGATGGAAGCGACCGATACGCCTGTGCCCAAACCACAGAGGCAGGGTGCTATCATTATTCTTGGAATGTTGGCAGTTGCAAAGCGAGAGGTCGTCACTGAGCAAGTTGAAAATCTGCTAAAGATCGGTCTCGGTCAGCATGGCATGGTGAGTGTTCCCTTGAGAACCGGAGCTAATGTCAGAACGACCTGGTACTTGCTCGATATACATGTGTCGCTTTACAGCGTCTGGGGGGAAGTGCCAAGAAGGTCAAAGGTGAGTTTATCACTTTCTCCGATGCTGATATGTAGGATCACTTGCAGACAAGACCATGAGGCTACCGATGGAGAATCCAATCTTTCAGAAACTGCAAGACATCATTGAACGAGCCCCACGTACACCTCAATGGTTCGGTATGGCCGAACAAGCGATCAATACCATCTACCTACTAGGCGAACAACCCGATCAACTGTGTAGTCAAATCATCAAGAATCTGACCGAGAAAGCATTCCATCCCCGTTTAGCAGAAACCGACATCAGCCGAGAACGAGCTACGACACCGACACAAGGAGAAGAATATGATGAAGATGTACCTCCGACACCTGCGACATTGATGCCGCCTGATACACCTGCTATTCCACCTACACCTGCTTGGAGTATGCCCGCTACACCTGGTATGGAACGGACAAACTCTCAAACCTCGCTTCAGGAGGATAGCACACCCTCATTCGGTCTTGCCCAGCTGGTTTTCAGCGTTGGACATGTGGCTATCAAGCACATTGTCTACCTGGAATTGGTCGAGAGGGAACTAAAGCGTAGAAAGGATGAGCAGAATAAGCGTGAGTTGATCTTGCATAAATGGTGGAAAGGTAAGCTGATGAGCAGTGAAAGCGGCAGAGAAGGCCAAGGAGAAGGAAGCAGCTTCAAATGACTTGGACGCAGTCACTGGAAATGCCGAAGACGATATCGGAGATACAGTCGCCGGAATCAGGGAGAAAGAGATTCTGTATGGTGAAAAGAGCTTGTTGAGGGTCTACGGACCTTTGATAGCGGCCATTTGTGCTACTCCGAGGAAATATAGGGTGAGTACTATGACCTACACATGAGATAGGCTAACGCCCAGTCACCCTCGCTACGATTGGCAGCTACGCTTGCATTGACGAAACTCATGTGTGTTTCTGGCCAATACTGTGAGGGCCATTTGTTACTCCTTCTCAAAATCCTGGAGACTAGCAAAGACCCCTCCATTAGGTCCAACATCGTTATCGCTCTAGGTGATATCGCCGTTTCGTTCGGAAACATCATGGACGATGTGGGTTTCTGCATTGGTATCTTCCGAGACAAGCTGATTAGTAGAATTCAGAACGACTCTACCAGGGTTTATCCGATTCCTCCGGATCCGTCAAGAAGAATACCCTTATGGTTCTGACGCATCTGATCCTGAATGGAATGATCAAAGTCAAAGGTCAATTAGGAGAGATGGCGAAATGCCTTGAAGACCCGGATCCACGAATCTCCGATTTGGCCAAATTGTTCTTTAAGGAATTATCGACAAAAGATAATGCGCTGTATAACAATTTACAGGATGTCATCAGTCATCTGAGTGTTGGTAAATTCAAGGTTGATGAGGAAAGTTTCGAGAAGACCATGCGGTTTATCTTTACCTTCATCGAGAAGGTACGTCTGCTTGACACTTTGATCTCTCGGAGATGCTGATGATGAAGGATAAACAGGCCGAGGCAATTATCGAGAAGTTATGCCAGAGATTCAGACTAGCTACGGATGAACGACAATGGCGAGATATCGCGTTCTGCCTATCGCTCCTGCCGTACAAATCAGAGCGTTCAATGAAGAAGTTGATCGAGGGGTATGTCAATACATTGTTGCATGAGCTGATAACAGTTTGCCATTCTACCAGGATAAGCTACATGAAGAGAGGGTCTTCCAGAGGTTTAATGAGATCTTGACAAAGGTTAGCTCAATACATTGCTCGCACGAACGAGCTGACAACCAAGGCTCGACAGAACAGAAATCCCGGTAAACCAGAAACCGAGCTCAAGGAATTCGAAACGGTAAATCTTTTCAACTTTCTTAGACATGACCCAAGCTGACATCCAGATCTTGGCGGAACATCAAGCAAAGGGATTAGAAGAGCAAGCTCTGGAAGCTGATGTCGCTAAGAAGACAAAGGCTGCAAAGAGGAGAGCGGCAAAGAGGGGCGCGGCGACTGGTAGTGCTACCGCCGGTGCTGTAGCTCGCAAAGGCTCAGAAACGCCAGTGAGGAACGAGCGTCCGAAGAGAGGTGAGTTTGTAGTGCCAGACGGTCGTCGTACTGATGTATAGGGCGTCGCAAAGTTGCAGCTGAGAGCGACGAGGACGAAGATGAGTGATCCGGTTTGACGACGCGATGGACTCTGGTGATTTTCAAATTCTCTTTCTTTATATGGGTCTTGATCGTGGACTGAATGTTGTATGATGTATATGCATCACTGTCTCATTATATATATTCTCATCAGAGTACCTCGATGAATGTTTCTAGAAATCCTGTAAGGTCAGTACAATGATCAACCTGCTGCCGCCGATCGGAACTTACAGTGACCCTCCCAGCATAACTCCAATCTCCATCGCCAGACTTGAATGGATCAACCTTGGGACCTCCCATCTCTCCCGTCTTTGGATTCCGTTCACCCATAAATTCCGGTACAGGTCCTCGCCTCAGATCTCGATGTTTCTCCAGATCGATATCTGCTTCCTTGGAGATCTCGGAAGGTGGTAGCGTGGAGGCGGGAGTAGCGCCGACTGTCTGAGCTGCTTTTTGTTGAGCTTCAAATTCCGCTTGGTCGGCTGCTGGGAGTGGTGGTGGGCCTGGACGGGTGAAGGAGGATCGGGATGCGTAGTGGCGCATGGCAGAGGTTGAAGATGAGGCTAGTGATGTGGGATGGGAGGGGTGGATGCGAGGTAAAGCTCGATTCATAGTGCGTAGGAGTGACATGTTGGTTGTTTGTATTATGTCTGAATAAGTTGAGATGAGGGAAAAGATGCTGTACCAAGAGTAGAATATATAGTTGTGCTCTGTAGTGGCCATGATTCGGATAAGATCGGCAAGTTGATTTGTATTCAGGCACGAGATGACTACATTTCTAGATACTCATGTGATGGGCTGGTGGTGTCTATCTCGCAACCTCGGGGATCATCATACACAACGTTCACCCCACTCAGACCTTTGATCAGAGGCCTACAATTCCTCAAGATATCACTCCCGCCCGCCCAAAGGTATCGCATAATGTCGTCTCCTGCGAGGCCGAAACGAGCGGCCGCTTCTCGATCAACTATTAAAGCCGAATCGCCAGGAAGCGATCTCTCAGAATTGTCAGAGGAGAATACCAAACCACTCAAGAAGGCTCCTCGGAAATCGAAAGTCAAAGACGAGATTTCCAAAACCGAGGCCATAGACGTAGATCCCAAGCCGGTCAAGGGGAAAGGCAATGCTGCTCCAAAACGAGCTAAAGCAGAAGCCAAGAACGATGGCGATGATGCAGATAAACCCGCCAAGAAACCTCGAGTCGCAAAAGCTTCCATATTTCCACCTGCCGATCTGCTGCCTTCATTACATCCTCCAAGAAAAGGGTATCCGGTTTTCAAACACCCAGAGATATCGGGCACGCGGAATGGAGGGATTCAACCATCCGAAAGAGGCTCAATGCCAATGTTGATTGGAGCGCATACGTCTATCGCTGGTGGACCTGCTACTGCTCTACTGAAGGCTGGTATGCTTGGTGCTAACGGATTGGCAATGTTCGTCAAAAGTCAAAGGCAATGGAAAGCTAAGGATTATGAGGAGGAAGCTGTTCAGAGATTCAGGGACTTGATGAAGAGCAAAGATGAGGAAGGTGAGCCCGATCCTCCTTTCGTCTTCTGTCAAAGCTGACGATATAGGATTGGGGTATCCTGCGGATTCAATACTGGTCCATGGAAGCTACCTAATCAACCTTGGGCACGTATACTGCCTTGGAGGGCTAGTGAGGAATTGACCGTCAGGAACCCAGATACCGCGAAATGGCAAACTTCATACGAGTGCTTTGTCGATGATTTGAAACGTTGTCACCAGCTCGGTCTCAAACTATACAATTGGCAGTGAGTCATGGCCACCAGTCCTCCGCCTTCACAGTTCGCGGCTTATCATAGCCCCGGATCAACAGTTGGAGCATGTACCAAAGAGGAGAGCTTTGCTTCGATCGCCAAAGCTATCAACCAAGCTCATAAGGATGTTCCGGAGGTGATCACCGTTATTGAAAACATGGTGCGTGCCCTCTTTGTAGCATCACAACGGAGCTGATGTCAGGCGAATGCTGGATCCAATATCGTTGGAACGGCATTCACAGATCTCAAAGCCATGATTGATCTCGTAGAGGACAAGTCAAGGGTCAGGGTCTGTATTGATACCTGTCACACTTTTGCTGCCGGGTACGATATCCGGACACCGGAGACTTACAAGGAGACTATGCAGAAATTTGAGGATGAGGTCGGATGGGAGTATTTGGCAGGAGTCCATTTGAATGATTCCAAAAAGGGTCTGGGATCATCGAAAGATCTCCACGAAAATATTGGCTTGTAAGTCCCCATGTCCCCTCCCCCTGTCAGTGTCTTGGCTGATTGTGTAGGGGAGAAATTGGCTTGACGGCATTCCGACTACTTGTTCGTGATCCCCATTTCACCGGCATCCCCCTGATTCTTGAAACACCCCTACCAGAGCCAGTGAAGGGAACACCCAATGCCGAATTGAGTATATGCGCCAAAGAGATCGAAATGTTGTACCGGATACAAGCGATCGAGGATGAAGATTGGGATGCTCAAAAGGATGGCATCACAGCGGAATTTAGAGCTTTGAGGGATAAGTTGAATCCTCCTAAAGAGAAGAAACCTGCCGCGGGTAAGAAAGGCAAGAAAGGAAAGAAGGAAGAAGATGATGAGGAGGATGAGGAAGATGATTAGGAAAGGCAGGCAGAAATCGGGTGACCTAAATTTGATTCTATCTACGCTTTGATCAAGAGCACCGCAGTAGAGATAGACTGTTTGGACCCTGATGCGAGGAGTGTAAGCCAGCTGAATGCACATCTCGTCCTCCCTCCTTCCTGAACAGCACGTCGACTCCGCCAGTCGCAAGTACCATTGCTTTGCTCTGTATCATTTTGAAATGCAGTAATCTCGAAAACCTGCCCCCACTTTAACAACTGATCGTCGCGACTGTCTTCTTACCCGGTCTCAACTGTTCATCATACTTTAATACCTTACCCTCCATTGAGATCAGTCCGGTCGTCAATCAGATTCATATTCAGATATCGACATCATGGGCAGCTCGTCTGTCATTCCTTGGTACTATTACTACTTCTTCGGGGGTCTTGAGCCAGTGAGTGGAACCCACCAAGCTACGGCCCAAGCCGACATGAGACCGAGCGAGACCTAATCAACGTAGATCCTCGAAGTCGTCGGCGCATATCTATGTATTTTCACACCCCAGAATTACGTCAAAGGTCTACTACCACCCAAAGTGGAACGAACGACCTTGCTCTTGGGAGGATCATTGCGTGGCAGAATAGCATGTGGAATCCTAGGTTCTTGTAAGTACTCGTACACCCCGTCACCTGTTACTGATATATAGATTTCTTCACATTCTCCCTTATCGCTTTCGCATTCTTTCCACTTGTCACTAGGCAGCTGAGCGATTCACCGAGAGCAGTGGAGAGGTTGACGAGGGGTTATCTGGCTATTCTTGCTATTTGTGATGTAAGTTCCATCTTCATGTGTGCAGTGTTGATATTTTAGATCCAGCAGTAGGCTACACCTCTCAGAGGCCAGACTGGAGCTGATAATTAGTATTGTGGTCACTCTTCTGCCCATGCCTGCGGCTTTGTTAAGGTCGCCTAGTCAGTGGACGGTAGAGATTCATGGAAATATCAGCATCACCATCGCGCTCTTCATTGTCCGGTATGTCCTCTTACCCTTTGAGCAGATTTCAAGCTGATGATCTAGATCGCTTTGGTTCCTTGGCGTTGGCCGATCTAAGCCTGCTGCTTTTACCGAAAAGACCGATAAAGGGGACCAAAGCCCATCTCTACCGGCAGGGATTGCTACAGGATGGTATTACATCTTCGCCGTCATCGAGCCTGTACGTCTCGATCCCAGCCATGCTGCTCTTATTAGTCCGTCGTACTGACCACCAGCTACTCATGATCACCGCTGCCCTTGGAATCCTCTTCGTCCCTGAAGAATTCGGAAGGTCCCTCCTTCCAGAACGGTACGAACGTCCAACCGCCGGTATGGGCAATACAATCAGAGGTCAGATGGTCTTCGGAGGAGTTGGCTCTTGTAAGTTCACCTCAGCACTACCGGATCTGACCAAATCACAGGTCTGATCTTGACTTCATTGGTTCAGCTCACCATGTTTCCCCTTATTCGAAGTACTTTGAAGAATCAACCGGATGTGGCTCGAAAAATGGTCAACGGTTTACTCGGTCCTCTTGCTATTTGTGATGTACGTCGAATCCCCTCTCACGGTCAATATCGCTAACGGGATAGGCTCTATGGTAAAGTCGAACCTTCCAATTCGCACTGCAAGAACTGACGTCTAGCGCTTTTGTTGCATTTAGATCCCTTCCATCATCTTTGAGTGATTCACCCGCAAAGTGGACTTCGATCATGTACCTCAACATTGTTGGAAGAATGGTCTTACTGGCACTCAGGTGAGCTGACTGCCTCATGATTACTATGTGAAGCTCATTCGACAGAGTCCTATACTTTGCAGGTGGGGAGGCGGAGTTGCCAACTGTACCTGCACCCAAGAAAGCGAAGCGTAGCAAGGCGGATGCTATCTCAGAGGTCATTGACAAGGAGAGCCCAGTCGATGGAGCTAGGAGAAGGCCAAAGAAAGTCGTAGAGTAAATTAGGGTAGTAGAACGAGGATGGTGAAAGTACAGACTAGCATGCATCTACAAATTACACCTATATCTATTGAGGAGGAGTATACGGTTCCGTCAACATCTTACTAAACTCTTTAATCTTCTCTACACCCCTGACCTCTTCTGTCAATAGGGGCAATTGGACGATATGGAATCCATCTTCGTATAAATCAAAGGCTTCCTTGAGGTATTTCTGCTGCATCTTGTGACGAACTGTACATTGTTCACAGTTGTTTGCTGGTCATTAGCTCTTTGTCACAAGTTCCCATGGATCGGGACGAGGATACTGGGTAGACTCACTGGCTTTGGGGAATAGGAGCTGATTGACGACAATGTTATGGGTATCGATTTCGTAGGCGGTCAATTCTTGGATTAATCGTTCAGTCTCGTATAGCGATAAGAATTCAGAGATGCAGACACAGACGAATGTCGTCTTCTCCTGCCTGGTCAGTTCTTGATTCTGCAGAGCATTGAATAAAGAATGCGCACAGGATCCTTGAATTGGGTGTTAACCTCTGTGATAATCTCCCTCATTTGATCCAATTTCGCAAACATGTCTTCTTGAGGTGCTCCACCGCCAAACATTGATTGCATCTATCATCAGCTTTGGTCTTGGTGATCCCAGTCCCAGAGACTCAGAAGGGAGAGAGTGAGAGTGTATGATAGGCAGAACGAGGGAACCCACCTGAGAAAGCATAGGACCGAATTTCCCACCTAAGGTACTCAATTTACCCAATGCCTTCTCCAATACCGAGGGAAAGGAGAGGAATCGTAATGTATGTCCTGTTGGAGCTGTATCGAATACGATTACTGAGAATTCCATTGATTTGACATGTCTATCATCAGTCCTGCCTTCGTCCCCGTTTCGCTATCGTGTCCAAAAGGGAATTGGCATACTTCATGATTTCAGCGAAACCCATTGCTTCGTCCACTCCCGGAATCGCAAATGCTAGATCCTGCATCATCCCTCCCATTCCACCAGATTGATCCGCTAGATCATTATCATCTTATTCTGACCTGTATACTGATCAAGAAGGGGGAAACCATTGGGCGACGTACAAGATTCAATCATCTCTTGTAAACTCCCATTAGGATCAATCTCCATAGCGAATAGATTATCGAATCCATTCACTTTCGTAGCATCCTTGCCGAATTTCTGGGAGAATGCATCGGACAAATTATGTGCTGGATCGGTGGACTATCTGTTTCAGCTTTCGCCGTACATGGAAGTCGACGTAGAAGAAGGGGACATACAATCAAAAGGACTGATTCTCGACATGCCGCTAATTGGACAGCTAGGGAACATGAAGTCGTTGTTTTACCTGTCAAATTAGCTTAAGCCTTGCCTCTCGAGAGAGCTAGACATACCAACACCACCCTTTCCACCTGTATATCAGCTTTGCCCTATTTATAAAAAAGGTCAAGACGGTAATTGACTTACCGCAAAAGATCCATTTCAAGCTCTTCTGGTCCAGCACATTCTGCAGTGTTGGTGGTAGCGCTTCAAACTCGTCCATCTTGGCAATCTTGCTCTGCTAAGTTGACTGGGTGGGCTACCTTGTGGTGCGAAGCTTGAGCAGGATATCAACAACGTCTGTCAGAGTGTTCCAGCAGGACGACGATCATTGACTTTTGATCCCGCTCACTGGGTGGGGTATGCTCAGCCATCAGCCACTCCTCATTAGCTGCCCGCGTACAGCTCAGCGCGTCGGCAATGAGGAACATCATACGGAGAATCGTAACAAGCTAAGAAATTGGACGACAGATGACTTCATTCATTGTTATCTATCAAGTACTGCCTTTCACTACCTAATCATCGAGCTTCCATTCTACTGTCCTCCTCGCAACCTCAAGACCAGGTGCAAAGTAGACTCCTTCTGGATATTGTAGTCGCTCAAGGTTCGTCCATCCTCCAACTGCTTACCGGCGAAGATAAGTCGCTGCTGGTCAGGTGGGATACCCTCCTTGTCCTGGATCTTTGACTTGACGTTGTCGATGGTGTCTGACGATTCGACTTCCAAAGTGATTGTTTTTCCAGTGAGACTGAGGACTGTCAGCGAACTATCTACA
>Ga0265797_10002442_pt1 | contig 31288 bp, 23 predicted proteins | sample P2T30metagenome_FD_192433 | JGI IMG/M metagenome (GOLD analysis project Ga0265797, IMG submission 192433) | Plant litter microbial communities from East Loma Ridge, Irvine, California - P2 T30 | ecosystem: Environmental > Terrestrial > Plant litter > Unclassified | place: USA: California... | reverse complement strand
GATATGCTGCTGCTGCTGCTTTCGCCAGAGCCCTGCAAGGATATCAGAGGTAGCAGAAGACTTCCGTAATTGACAGAACGATTTCCAATATCAGCTGGGAAACGGTGGTCAGGATCGATTGACCCCAAAATGGCAACACTGCTGCCGCTACTCTCGCTAGAATTCTGCAAAGACATCAGAGGCGGCAGAAGGCTTCCAAAACTGGCTGACCGGCTCGAAAATTCATGTAAGGTTGATGCAGAGCGGTATGAGTTCCCGTCGATGTCGCGGGAGTAAACCGAACTGGCTGGACGAGGTTGTCTGTCGGTCTGGGCGACAGCAGCTACTGGAGAGCCGACTGCAGCGTTTGCTGTCATTGTTGTTGTCTCTGCTGACACTGGAGTCTGCGCTGGCCCCGCTTGCTCTTCGACGCTGGCAAGCCCATCTTCAGCACTCGGACGGTGTACTCTGCCTTCCTCCACGAGCCTCTCGGTCAAGTCGTCCAAGTAACGTCTGCGGATCAACGAATTGAAGTCGAAGGTCGACATGCCGAAGGGGGCATAGTAGTCTATCGTGCCGTCCTCCATCGATGGCATAGTGGTTGCTGTCTGTTGTTTGTGGCTTTTGCTGCGCTGTCGATGTACTCCTCTCGGCTTGGTTCAGATAGACTCAGCTACAACAAAGCCTCTCTGGGAAGGAGCCCTCTAAGTCCTTATACCATTTCCTCCTCTGCAGTTTCAACCGCCGATGCGTTGCAATGGTTGCGTTCAGTGAGACACACATTGCTGCTGGAGTTCAACTCATATCGTGTGACATGCATGCATGAACGATTTATCGTGCAGTTGCTCATAGCAAGTGGCCAGCTCAGGTCTGGTATGAGACACATGCACGCAGGTCTGCGGTCAACAATGCCTCAGTCCATAGATGGTTCACAAGTTGTGTCTACTAACAAAGTCGGCGAGCGATAGGTCGCTTGTCAAATCAACAGCCATGATCTGAGACAACCTCCTCTACCGTACGTGTCACAATCATGATTTGACAGTCAGCGCATCGCTTGCGCGAGAGATGTGCAGAAAGTTCTGATCGAAACGACAAGCCTTTACAAGCTCCTACTTTTTCTAGTCGTCGGAGCCGTGAAAGACTCAAGGCTCAGGTGTATAAGAGAGATACGTTTAAGTGAAATCTAGCCTTACCGGTTTTCGCCACCATTGCAAGATCTGGATGGATCGCATTTCTGAGCATCGATTTGTTGGATGAGAAATCGTGTACGACAGATGACGCTCGATTGTACCGGAAGTGCTGAATGAAATGCTCGTAGAGACCCCGGTATCCACAGAAGTTGTACTTGAACTCGAACTGACCAATCAGACCAGCTTCACAAATGAAGTACCATGTATTTAGACCTCATATATATATTCGTCTACAATCAACGGAAAAGAATAATCAGTTTCCCTATCAGATCACATACATACTGTCAACTACTCTTCAATCTCAAAAGCCGACCAAATTCAATACGAACGACGACAATGGCTCCACCCAACGCAGCACCCAACAACCTCCCCTCAACCTTCCACTACGCCGGCTGGACAATCAAATACACCCTCCTCTCTCATCCAACCCTCCATCACACAGACCCACCGCCAACAAACCCCAAAACCCTCGTCTTCATCCACGGCACCCCCTGGTCCTCAACCGTCTTCCAACCCCTCATCCAATCCCTCCTCTCTTCACCCCAATTCTCCAAAACCTACCGCATCCTCCTCTACGACATGCCAGGCTATGGCCAATCTCAACTCCCCTACCCAACTACCTCCTATCCAACTACCACAAATGCATCCTCTCATCGAGACTTCAAAGACAACCAAAACGACACCTCCGTCGCAACCCAAGCCCAAACCCTCCGCGCCCTCCTCGCCCATCTCAAAATCGAGAACCCGGCCGTCCTGGCGCACGATATCGGGGGTGCGATAGCGCTGCGCGCACACTTGATCCTGGGGGTTGGGTTCGAGCGGATGATGCTGCTGGACAGCAATGCCGTGTTGCCGTGGGGCGATGGCTTCTACGCTCTGGCGCGGGCAGAGCCGGGAGTCTTTGCGCGGCTGCCGGCTCATGTCTTCGAGGCTGTGGTGAGATCTGTGGTGCGGAGCGCGAGTGTGACGGCACATGGGCTGGAGGGTGGATGGGAAGAGGCGCTCATGGGGCCTTGGGTTGGTAGTACCGAGGCGCAGGAGAGTTTTGTGAGACAAATTGCGCAGGCGGAGGATGGTGATGTGGCGGAGATGTTCGCTGATGGAGGCGATGAGTGTCTGTATGGGAGGGTTAGGTGTGGGGTCAGTGTTCTTTGGGGGAGCAAGGATTCATGGATCCCGAGGGAGAAGATGGAGAGGTTGTGTGGGCTCTTGGGAGAGAGATTAGAGAGGTTCGTGGTCGTGGAGGATGCTGGGCACTTGCTTATGCTCGATCAGCCTGAGAGAGTCGACGAGGAAGTAAGGCGCTGGCTCTCGGTGGAGTAGAATAGGACTTGTAATTCTCATGTGCTGGCAGGTCCGAATGGAGAGATGGTGTGTTCTGATGCTTAGAAAGAGGCGTATCTGATTCACTTACTGTGTTAAGTTGGGCAAGAGGCCGCCAATCGCTTATCAGGCTTTCAAATGCGGCATTCTGTAAGCAACCATGACCAGGCAAAAATGAGTCGAGATTGAAAAGAGGCACAAGTTGTCAGTAGGTAGATAATTACTGACAATGTTTGGAAGAACTAGAGTTTTCCCTTCAAGTGCTGATTAGTATATTGACATCAAGGGCCGTTAGCCTTTTCCCACCAGCGCCGCGCTGCGTCGAACATCTTCTCTATGTGCTTTTTACTTTGTTCATTTCGCGTTTCAACTCTCTTTGAGCGCTCAGAAGCAGAAGACCTGGTCCTCGAGCTTGCTGACGGGTCTGGCCTTTGCAAAGCCGAGCGATTCGGTGGCCTTCTTCATGGCACTGACCATGGGAGGCGGGCCACAGATAAGGACCTTGACGTCGGAAGCAGCGGCAGGGAAGCGCTCCTGTAATCGTTTGTTAGCTTCGCAGTAATTTTCGTCCGCACAACAGGTTGCGGTTCCTTACCTTGATCATGTCAGCAGTCACGAAGCCCACACCACCAGTCCAGCCCTCGGGAGGGTTGTTCAGCACATAGTGGACGCGGAAGCCAGAGTCTTCACGAGCGAGCTTGTCCAGGTCTTGCTTCAGGAGAATGTCCTCCTCGTTCACGTTGGCGAAGATGAGGTCAACCTCGGTCTTGTCGCCGGAGGATCTGCCTCTGAGGATAGCCTTGACGACTTGCAGCATCGGGGTGATACCAGTACCACCAGCGATCATACCGAAGTGCCTAACCATGTTGGGAGTGTAGACCATAGCGCCCTTGGGGCCCTTGACCTTCATCTTGTCGCCGATGTTGAGGGTTGCCAGGTGACGGCTGATGTTGCCAGTCGGGTAGCTCTTGATGAGCAGGTCAAAGTAGCCTGGGTTGACATCGGACGAGACCGGGGTGTAGGAACGGACGACCTCTTTGTTGGTGACAGTCTCAGTCTTTGGGTCCTTGACGTCGAGGTTGGCAGCGATAGAGATGTGCTGGCCAATGGGCAGACCGAGGATGCTGTTCGGGGTGGGCAGGGCGAAGCGGTAGATGGCGGTGTTGTGGGAGAGGATGGTCTTTTCGGTGAGAGGGAACTCCTGGAAGACGGCCGGGTCAAGGACCTTCTTCTGCTCTGTGGAGAGTATTGTCAGTGAGGTTCATCCAACAAGGTTGGACGGGCGAGTATTACGGTTGTTAAGGAACTGGTATCCTCCCAGAGCAGCGCAGACGGCAATGGCGATAGGAAGCCATTGTAGCTTGAAGGCGGCGGTTCCAACAATCAGAATAGCCGAAGGGATGTAGACGCCGGTGATGTACTGCGGAGCCATGAGGCTGGTTGGCTTGGGGGAAGACATTGTTGTCGCGTGTCAATCGTGTCGTGTTGAAGTCAAAGGCGGAAACACGAAGTTCAGTTGAATCATGCCATTTCTCCAAATCCCCCCCACCTTCAAGAAGACCCTAAGACCCTCTTCACGCAACCACTCTCCCAATGCGGAAACACCATCCGTTGAATACTGTAGCCTGCATCTTCCATGTGATACATGATCATTGTACCTCCAAAATCAGACGAGGCACTATACACACGCGAGCTGACGGGAATTACCACGATGGGCGACGTGGCAGACGAGTTCGACCTCAACAATCCGCCTTTCCCTCTAACAGCCATCGACCGTGAGATCTTGGCCACCAAAGATGAGGACTATCATCGTACCACGTGGGAAGACCTGAAGCGGATCATCGGTATGATTGCCTGATGTGTTAGACGAATATACCCAATACTGAACAACCATCACAGCAAACAACCAACTCGAGCAGCTGAAACGCCTGCCCTCGGACTTGCACAAGTACCTACGCTGGTCGTTCAAGACCAAGAAGGCGTACGGCAGCATCACCAATTTTGTCGTCAAAGAGCGGCTTGCATGGACTCCCAGAGATCCCGATCAACCATTGTCGGCGCACTCATTCGTCCACCATTCGCCTGTTCCGTTTCAAGATGAGAGAGACTACGCCGTCTTACTGAACGATTGGCCTTATGGATTCGAGCCTGGCATCAAGCACATTGTCGTGTGGTCACGAACACCAATTGCAGTTGACGATACTATAGGGGACGTCACGAGTGAATCGAAGCGTGTGATTGAGAAGTTCGTCGAATGTCACTTTGTACGTGCACTTGCGGCGGCAGAGGGGATCAGTCCTGTGGAAGCGAAGAGCCGAGTGATGTGGTTCAAGAATTGGGTGAGTTTGCAAAGTGTGAGGGGCGTCGACCACGTCCACGTGCTTGTAAAGGACGCACCCGAGTCGCTGTTACAGCAGTGGTTCGACAGGAATGACAACAAAGCATGAAATATGAGATCTGAGGGTTATCATGATGGTATATGCTAGAAGAATACACCAAGGATCCTTGCCAACTACCCCAACCCTAACCCTGAAGTCTGACCACTTTCACTTCTACCTTCACTCCATCATCCAAACCTCACCTTCAATCAACCACAAGAACCAAAATGGCGCCCTCAACCTCCAAACGTCTCAAATCCCTCAAACTCTCCCGCCACTTCCTCATCGGCAACACCGCCGTCCAACTCCCCCACCCCTCCTTCCCCGACCCGCCCGAAGGCCACTCCAAAGGCTGGAAAGTCTACGTGCGCCCGCTGCCCAACGGCCCCGACCTGTCGACATGGCTGAAAAAAGTCCAATTCAAACTGCACCACACCTACGCCGACGCCAGCCGCACCATCGAAGCTCCGGGCCCCTTTGAGATCTCCGAAACCGGCTACGGCGAGTTCGGCGTCGAGATCCGGCTCTACTTCCCGCCCGAGAGCGGCGAGAAGGCGCAGTATCGCGAGCACTACCTGGTCCTGGGGTACTATGGCAGCGAGGAGCAGATGGAGCGGCAGAGGAGGGAGAACAGCATTGTGGCGGAGCGCATCGAGACGGTCGAGTTCAACGAGCCGACGCAGGATTTCTACAAGAGCCTGACGTCGGAGGAGCAGTTCAATTGGCTCAAGACGAAGAAGGGGAGGGGCAAGGGGAAGAAGCCCGAGTTTGTCTTTGCGGGCGATGTCCCGCCTAGTGCGCAGCTGCCGGCGAAACCCACGGGCGAGGCGGCGGTCAAGGGCGAGGAGCCTGGGAAGGGAGGGGTTTGGAGTGCGCAGTATGAGAGGCAGGTCGTGAGTCAGCTGGATGCGAGTGAGAAGCAATTGAGCAGGATGATCGATGAGGAGAGGGAGGCGGCGGAGAGGAGGAAAGCGAGGATGCAAGAGTTGGGCAAGAAGATTGATGCAAAAGGCTGATTGTCTTGGGATGGGTGTGGTTATTTGATCCTGCAGTCTTGGGTTTAGCGAGGAGTTTGGGATTGGGGGATAAGGAAAGAACATTTCTATGATTTTATGAGATACCCCGTGCGGACATGCTACTTTTGTACAACTACTTGTTTGCTTCTTTTGAGCTTTGCGCGATAACGGGATTCTGAGGCTCACTGTGAAACGTGGGCGACAACCGTGAGTAACGAACGCTGCTATGAGTTCATGACACTGTAAGTAGCAACGTGGTTCGGGTGGCGTGACACTCTTACAACCATCACACCATCACACCACCGTCAGAGGCGGCCTTCAACTGTGGTACACATGCTTCCTGGAGCTCGTACAGCTACAAGCCATGAGTGGGCTGATTGCTACATGTAGCTCCAATTTCCAAACCACTTTCGAAGCGAGCATAAGAGTCTTCGAAGGAACCCCTCCACTTACAAAGAACTCCAAGCCCTTTCGATACTCCCATCCTTCAAGCAAAACTGAACAATAAAAGTAACATGCCCAACCCAGGTCCAATCTCACTCTTCCTCCCACTCATCGTCTTACTCACGTCTCTCGCCACCCTACCCTTCACAATCCTCACACTCGCTCTAGGAAACCGTCTCTCGGACCTGGCCTCCTGGCGCAAGATCCGCCATGCCTGGTTCGCGCACTTCTTCTCTTGGTTCGGCCCAGCCTCCAAACCCCTCTTCGCGCCCGCCGTGAGCCCTCTGCTCGCCCAAGCAAAAGGCGTGGTGCTAGACATCGGGCCCGGAAACGGCGTCTGGATGCACGAGCTCGCAGGAGCGAAAGCAGTGACGAAGATTTACGGCGTGGAGCCGAACAACGACTTTCACGGGGAGTTGAAGCAGGCGGCGAAGAGAGAAGGTCTGGCCGACTTGTACGAGCCGGTGACGTGTAGTGCGCAGGATCTGGAAGTGCTAGGAGTGGCGAAGGGGACTGTCGATACGGTGGTGACGGTGCATGTCATGTGTAGCGTCGGGAAGGAAGCAGAGGAAATCGCCAGCGTGTTGTATGCTTTGCTGAAGCCGGGTGGGCAATGGCTTGTATACGAGCACGTGGCATCGCCGAAGTCGCCGGCAAGGTTGTTTCAAGGTATGTTCCCTCGGGATTATTCCCTCCTGCGATCCTGATGTGTTCGGTTACATCAGGTCGTTGCTGACTTTCCCACGCTAGCTGCATACAGTGTCGTTTCGGGGGCTTTGTGCGATGGATGCAACTTGACACGGAATACCGAGCAGATCATCAGAGCTGCAGGCGAGTGGGAGTCTGTGTCCTTTGGGCTTGATCCTAGAGAGTGTTATTTTGAGTGCCTGCCCCACGTGGTCGGCCGACTTGTGAAGAAAGAGGAGGGGTCGTCGTGATCCAGACGATACCTAGATCTGGGATTGGTAAAAGTTTGGGAAGCCAGTATCGCCACCATGGATTTATTGTGAGGCAGTGGGTGAAGCTACAGAAAACAAAGGTGCTGACATTACGATTTTTGGTGGTCTTCGTAGCATGGGTAGTGCTGCTGTCGTTAATGAAATTATGCTGTTGATCGTTGACCTGGTATCATATCGCCGTTCCTCTCTCGAAGCTCTCCCGGATGTCCGCAGTGTACTTGTTGTAGAAGCGCGCCAGCTTCTGGTTGAACTGTTTGTTCTTCTCGTTGATGTACGAGACATCTTCGCCGTTGTCGTCCTGCTTGCCTCTCTCTCTGCGCTTCTTCTGTCTGTTTTCCTCTGCCTTCTTGATATCGTCCACCAAGCGGTCCACTGCCGCACGATCAGGCTTGTTGTCGGCGAACTGTATCGAGTCTGCGGTGGAGTAGAATGCGCCGTCTTTGTCGACTGCAATGAGCTCCCCATTCTCAGTCTCCACAATCTCAAGCCCTCCACTTTGTACCGCGCGGTCTATTGCCTCGTTCTTTTGCTTTTCGTACAGCGCCTTGCGCTCGTCGAAGCCCGCTCTCTCCAGATTGCCGATCTGACGGTTGTATGTCTTCTCGGCCTCCTTACTGTAGTCCTGGAATGCAACACCATCGCGCGCCGCCTGCTTCTCTGCCATTCGTTTGTCCCATCGCTCGCTCTCGTCGATTGTCCAGTCCCATGCGCGCTTTCGCTCAAAGTCCTCTCCCGCGGCTTCGGTGTCGGCTTTCAGTAGTTTGTGCTGTGCGATGTCCTTCTTGCGGCTCAACGATGTGAGTTGCGAAGGATCGGTGGAAAGGCGCTTGGCTTCATTTTTGGTGTCTTTCAAGTTCTCTTTCCGCGAGGCTTGGTTACGGGCTCGCAGGGCAGCAAAGCGAGCTGCGCGATCGGTAGGAAGTGGTGTCTCAGTCGCAGTTTCTGGGACTTCTGCTGGCGATTCCGTGGCGGGTGCTGTGCTTGGTGGTTCTGCTGTCGCATCGGTCTGGGGCGCAACCTCGACTTCTGTGAATCTTCGCTTGGATGCGTCGCCATCCTCCTCCAGGGTGGGCGAGCCCTTGCGTTTGAGTGCGACAGGCATTGTATGGGCTTGTCGATGGTGTTGGTGTGGTCGAGGTTGAGGTCGAGACAGAGAAGCTTGCTGTCTCTCGGCGGGCTAAAGTGCAATGACGCTAGCTGAGGAAGTCGCCGCCTCGGCGGGGAAGGAGCGACGCGTTCAAGTCGTCTCGCGTCGCGAAACTCGAGCCCCAACAATTACGTCCAACTCTCATTACATACCTATTCACGACAGACACTCCGGCGCAACGCAAGACCTCGGCGTTCGACTGGCTCACACTCATTCTCGTAGGAGCAACATCGCTCCCACGTCTCCGCCAAGATGCACATCAAACAGATCGTCATCCAAGGCTTCAAGAGGTATGCGACAATCTCGTCCACTCACGCGCAAACACTAACATGGCGCAGTTACAAAGACCAAACTATCGTCGAACCGTTCTCGCCACGACACAATGTCATCGTTGGTCGCAACGGCTCTGGAAAGTCCAACTTCTTCGCCGCCATTCGCTTCGTGCTCAGCGATGCCTACACACAGATGGGTCGCGAAGAGCGCCAGGCCCTGCTCCACGAAGGTGCTGGCTCTGCAGTCATGAGCGCTTATGTCGAGCTCATCTTCGACAACTCCGACGAACGATTCCCGACCGGCACCGAAGAGGTCATCCTCCGTCGCTCGATCGGCCAGAAGAAGGACGAATATTCGCTGAACAGGAAGAACAGCACCAAGGCTGAAGTCATGAACCTACTGGAGAGTGCCGGTTTCTCCAAGGCCAACCCATACTACATCGTTCCACAAGGTCGCATCACATCAATCACCAACATGAAGGACGCAGAGCGCCTGAACATGCTCAAGGAGGTTGCCGGTACCCACGTGTATGAGACTCGTCGCGCTGAGAGTGTGCGTATCATGGAGGATACCAAAGCCAAGCGCAGCAAGGTCGACGAGTTGATCAGCACCATTCGGGACCGTCTCAGCGAACTCGAAGAAGAGAAGAACGAGCTGCGAGAATTCCAGGACAAGGATCGTGAGAGGAGATGCTTGGAGTACACGATCCATCACAGGGACGAGGAGGCACTGACAGAGGCAATCGAAGAACAAGAGCAAAGTCGCGCCGAAGGTCTGGAGCGTGGAGACGAAAACCGCGAGCTGTTAGCAGAGCAAGAAGCAGAGCTCGAAGGCATAGATGCCGCAATCGCAGAGCTGCACCAACAACTCAGCATTCTGAGCGAAGAAAAGGCCCAGCTGGAACGGGAGCGCAGAGATACTGCAAAAGAAAAGGCAGCCATCGAGTACGATGTTGAAACCTTGACTGATGGTCAGAATGCAGCGCAGCAAGCTCGTTCTCAAGCCGCTACTGAGCTGCAGAACGTTCAAGCACAAATCGCAGAGCGAGAATCTCAATTGCAGGAGCTGTTGCCCACGTTCAATGCCCTACGCGAACAAGAGCAAAATGCTCAGCAGCAGATGCGAGACACAGAAGCAACAAGGGCTCGTCTATACACCAAGCAAGGCCGCAATTCTCGTTACAGGAGCAAAAAGGAGCGAGATGCGGACTTGCGACGACAGATCAACGACATCAACGTTCAGCTTGCAACACGTAAGGCTATCACGATGAAAGTCGCAGAAGACACGGCGGAGCTCGAGGAGACCATCACACAACTGGAGGAAGACATCGCATCGATGCGAAACCGCCTCAGCAATCGTGGCGATGAGCAGCAGAAGATTGCCGAGCAAGTCGAAGAGGCCAAGACAGAAAAGGAAGGGCTCAACGACCAACGAAAGGAGATCTGGCGCGAGGAGGCGAAACTGGATGCGATCTTGTCTCAAGCCCAACAGGAGCTCGAGAAAGCCGAACGCTTCCTGGCTCAAATGATGGACCAGGGCACATCCCGTGGTCTCGAGTCTGTAAGGCGGATTGTCAAGCAACACAACATCCAAGGCGCATACGGATGTCTTGGTGAGCTCTTTGAGTTTCCAGAGAAGTACAAGACGGCTATCGAAGTCACCGCAGGTACATCATTATTCCACTACATTGTGGATAACGATCAAACTGCGACTCGCATTGTCGATATACTACAGAGGGAGAAGGGCGGTCGAGTGACATTCATGCCGCTCAACCGACTCAACCCCAAGATACCCAACCTTCCGAACGCCAGCGATGTAGTCTACCTACTTGCGAAGCTCAAGTACGAAGACCGCTTCGTGAAGGCTTTCCAGCAAGTGTTCGGCAAGACAATTGTGTGCCCAAACTTGCAAGCTGCATCGCAATACGCTCGCTCTCACGGCGTCAGTGCCATCACACCAGACGGTGACCGATCCGACAAGAAGGGTGCTTTGACTGGTGGTTTCCACGACAGCCGCAACTCTCGCGTTGACGCGATGAAGCGGTACGCCAAAGCAAGACAGGAGAATGATCAACTCTCTGAGCGCAAGGCACAACTCAGCCAAGACCTCCGATCGCTTGACCAGCAGGTTACCAAAGCTGGAAGTAACCTCCAGAAACTTCAGGAGGGTCGCCAAAACATGGAGGGTGGCTATGGCCCTCTAGTAGAGGAGCTTAAGCGCAGGGATGCTGAGCTACACAGTCGACGTGACGAGCTTGAACGCAAGCGACGTCAACGCGACAACATTGAGAGTCTCGTTCGGGACCAAAGCCAGCAGTTGAGCGACTTCGAGACTGAGCTGGCAAGTCCATTCCAGAAAGTACTTTCTGACGAGGAAGAGCGCCAACTCAAGGCAGCGAGTGACATGCTCCCTGACCTTCGGAAGCAACATGCAGAGATCAGTGCCCAAAGCTCGGAATTGCAAGCACAGAAGAGCGAAATCGAGATCGAGCTGCGCGAGAACCTCCGTCTGCGCCTCGACCAACTGCAGGCCGAGGACGCAGATGCTGGTGCTTCGAGAGATGGTTCTAGCAGCTCGACGCGTTTGAATGAACGCAAGAAGGATCTCAAGCGCATCACCAAGGCTTTGAACGAGGTCACGTCGAAGCTATCTGAGAACGAAAAGGCGATTGAAGATGCACAGCAGGAGGTGCAGAGTCAAGAGGCTGCCCGTGCCGAGAAGCAGCAAGAAGTCGACAACCTCAACAAGGCTATCCGCGACCAGCAGAAAAACTTCCAAAAGTACGCTCAGAGGCGCGGCGCCATCCAGAACCGGCTCTCCGACGTCACTGCAGCAATTCGCGCTCTTGGTGTCCTACCCGATCTGGCTCATACGCCTTTGTACCAAAGGATGAGCGCCCAGGCCGCCACCACCCGTCTGCACAAGGCGCAAGAAGCGCTCAAAAAGTACGGCCACGTCAACAAGAAAGCATTTGAACAATTCCAGCAATTCGAGAAGCAGCGCGACGCGCTAGAGAACCGCCGCACAGAGCTCGGCTCCGGCGACGGAGCGATCCACGAGCTGATCGACCACCTCGACAAGCAAAAGGACGAGTCCATCGAGCGCACTTTCCGCCAAGTCAGCAAAGAATTCGCTCGTATCTTCGAGAAACTCGTCCCCGCGGGCAAAGGCCGTCTTATCATCCAGCGCCGCACAGACCAGCAAGCGCGCGCCGCCGACGACAGCGACGACGACGAGCAGCGAGACGGCACGGTCGAGAACTACACGGGTGTTGGCATCTCCGTCTCGTTCAACAGCAAGCACGACGACCAGCAGCGCATCCAGCAGCTGTCTGGCGGGCAGAAGTCGCTGTGCGCTCTGACTCTCATCTTTGCCATTCAGGCTTCGGATCCGGCGCCTTTCTACTTGTTCGATGAAATCGACGCCAATCTTGACGCGCAGTACCGCACGGCGGTCGCTTCGTTGATTCAGGAGAGCGCTGCTACTGGGCAGTTCATCTGCACTACTTTCAGGCCCGAGATGTTGAGGGTTGCGGATCGCTGTTATGGCGTCAGTCAGCAGCGGAAGGCCAGTAGTATCGCTATCGTGCAAACAGTTGAGGCGCTTGACTTTGTCGAGGGCCAAGTCAGCGGAGGTGGAAAGTAGAAGATTCGTGAGAGTACAGATGGGATGTCAATGGATAGGCAGGTGTCACGGAGTCTGGAGTCAGGGTATTATCTGAGACGTTGACCACAAGGTCCAGAGCGGTGCGATGCGCGAGTGTAATACTTCAATAGTCCACGCGAGAAGTCGACCTTTACGCTGGTAGACTTGGGTTATAGATACATGTACGCTGTTTTACTATTCAGGAAAGTCAGCCTCATACTCATGACAAGTGTCCGTTCGGCTTCATGTGTGGAAGTCTCATCTCGTATTTCAGTGCTCTCTTTGTGGTCCTCACAAGCCGCCGTCTTTCGACAGAGGATAGGCGTTGTTCTCATCGTTTCGCAGAGCAGGTTCAAATCGAACTTTGCAGCTCGAGTGGACCATAGTTGGGACGATGTTGATGAACTCTTGTTTGCATCATGTAGGAAGTATTTGCAGGGGGATGGGGGAAGTGGAACAATGGCTTACCTGATCCTAGTAGTTGCCTTGTAGGAGCAGCTGTGCTCCCATAACCTCACTGACTAGTTGAAGGCAGCGAAGATGTATCCTGGATCACCTCGAGTCGCTATGAGTGCGCACTGAGACCGCACTTATCTCTCTTGCAGTGATTGAGTGTGGATAGAGAGGAAAGCTCGACTGTCGATTCGCTGATTTTATACATTGTATAATCATGGTCTATGCTGCTGTACAAAGCTGACGCCTGGCTGTGCAATCGCGGGAGTATGCGTGTAATCGTGGGTATTGTGTTGGGTATCGTATGTTGTGTTCAAGGTGGAAGGACCGATTCCTCCAATGTAGCGTCTGGCAGCGGTTTTTCTTGCTTGTGCAACAGCGTGATCTCATCGTCATTTGTAGGGAATCCGTGGTCGATCGCGTCTTCGTACTTCCAGTCCGGGTCGCCAAGTTCATCAAGAGCTTCCTCTTGATCGCGGAAGAGAACGTGTCGACCTTCCCCGTCTTCCTGGGCTGCTTCCCATGTGACTCCAAATGCGCGCTCGATACGTGATAGCTCTGCGTCGTATTTCTCGAGCATGGCCTCGCTCAGCTCGGGAGTCCAAACGCTCGCATGCTCGACGCCGTTGAGTAGACGCATTTTTACGTGGCTTTTAATGGTCGAGAAGGGAACTTCAGATTCTTCGAGCACGCGCCAGGCGCGCTTCAAGTCGTCTGTGTAGGCCATGTGCTCAACGAACCAATAGTCTCCTCGCCACCGCGTGTTCCATCGCCACGCACGATCTCCGTGGTTCCTCTCACTCTCTAGTGTCCTGGGGCTTATTCGGACGCTGTTCTGTTTCCAGAGCAGCCACTCCTGCCACACGGCTTCGCTCGCTTTGCAGCGGCCGAGAACCGCAACCCACCCATGCAGATATGCCCAATCGCTCCTGTCGAGGAACGCACCGAGATGGAATTGCTTCTCCGGAGGGAGATGCTTGCAATCGTCAAATCCCGTCAAGACCTGTAGCAAATCCGACCTTCGCCATCGGCCATTTCTGATTTCACCCAGGCCTCGCTGCCCGATGGAACACTTGGCAATCACGCTACGGAAGACGTTGTTGGTCATCATACCGGCGCCGCGATCGTGGATAAGCTTCAGATATCTCTTCATACCGTCCACACTTCGCGCTCGTGCCGCGAACTTCAAGCCGACTATGAGCAACTGAGGCTTTGGCTCGAAGCCCGCAAATCGCAAGCGAGCCACTATAGCCCTACTTGTCGCAAGGACCTCGGCATCTGTGACAGCGATGCGACATCGGTATAGAGCACGCAGGATACACATGTCCAAGGCTGCGAAATGCTCCGCGTGCTTGTGGTTCATCATGACGACAGCCGCGACTCGGAGGAGATCTTTGGGATGCTGGACTCGTAGGAGCTGAGCGCGGAGTGCAGACCGGATCTCTTTGTCGTGAGTCGCCTTACGCATAATACTTCTGAACGTCGCCTGAGAGATGGGCCCTGCATGCGCTTCCGGCAACCGCGGCGGCCTGCTCTTGCCAGCAACGTGCAACCCATTGTTTAGCGGCGGGTTAGGCGACGCCTTTACAAGGTTCTTCAACACTTCCGTGCGTCTGTCCCGTAGTTTGACCAGATCCTCGAATGCGAGCAGTCCTTCCCGGATCTCGTTCGTGGGGATGTTGGTCTTCCACCGCCGGATGGCGTCTGCAACGGAGTCCACTGAGTCATTGCCGCCCGCCTTGTAGCCCTCTCCTTCTCCTGTGTTGTGTAGAACGAGTCCGGCATTTTCGTCGTGTCTCAGAGCGACTACCTGCAAGCTTCGCCTGGTGCTATGTTGTATTCGTCGTCTCGTCGTCAGGCTGGCTCGATGGCGACAGAAGAGGCAGACCGTGCTCGATGGGCGGACTGCCATCTGCGTCAAGACATTGGTGCGAAAGGTTGTGGAGGCGTGTGTTTGGGTCGGCACATGGCGACAATGGATTGGATGAGATGTGAAGAAGGCGGCGGCATATGTAATGGAGTTGAAAGTAGATTTAGGGTTAGGGTTTAGAGTGTGTCACAGAAGAAGACTGCAACCAATTCTGATTCGACAACATTCATTGAAAATTGCGAAATTGGATCCTTGTTTTTCAATCAATACAGAAAAGTCTATATCAAACTTGCTCCGACCAAGAGCGCACACTGCTCAATACATCCAACATGGCCGAATCGACATCAAGTCCCGCCGCTGGCATCCAGCCGCCACACACTTTCGTCGAAAACGAAGGTTACACAAACACCACTCAAAACGAGACTTCCAAAGACGAAGCCGGCAACGACGTCGCACCCGACGAGGAATACGACCAAGATGAAGATTACGACGATCTCTTCGAGCCTTCGGACGACGAACTATCAGACACTGACCTCGGGGCATCAAACTCGTCCGACTTCACCAAGACTTTCAACCGCACACGCAAGATGAACGACTCGTCGATACCGGAGGCGCAGAAGCCCAAAGCCAACCCTCAACTCAACACCAGATCGGCCGTCGACGACCATGTCAAGTCCCTCTCCGCCCACACGGCAAAGCTCAAGTTGACTCGCCTTGAAGCCGGTCTGGGAGGCAAAGCCCAAGGTGGCGCCGAGAAGAGTGATCGCGCGACTAGCGAGCAAGTCCTGGATCCTCGGACCCGCATGCTGCTGTTGCAGATTCTCAACCGCAACATCGTCAGCGAGATCAACGGTGTCATATCCACAGGCAAGGAGGCGAACGTCTACCATGCCGCCACCATCCCTCAGGCCGAAGGCGAGGCCCCAGTAACCACTCTCCACCGCGCCATCAAAGTCTACAAGACCAGCATCATGGTCTTCAAGGACAGGGAAAAGTACGTCGCCGGCGAATTCCGCTTCAAGCAGGGCTACAACAAGTCCTCCAACCGCGCCATGGTCAAGGTCTGGGCCGAGAAGGAATTCCGCAACCTGCGCCGTATCCACGCCGCCGGCATCCCCTGCCCGGAACCCGTCTACCTCAAGGCCCACGTGCTGGTAATGAGCTTCCTCGGAAACAACAAAGGTTGGCCAGCACCTCGCCTTCGCGACTTCGAATTCGAAGCCGAGACCCAGGAGGAGGTGGCCGCCAAGTGGCGCGACGTCTACATCCAGCTGCTCGGCTACATGCGCATCCTGTACCAGACTTGCCGCCTCGTGCACGCCGACCTGAGCGAGTACAACCTGCTCTACCACCAGGGCCAGCTGATCATGATCGACGTCAGCCAGAGCGTCGAGCACGACCACCCGCGCTCGCTCGAGTTCTTGCGCATGGACGTCAAGAACGTCAGCGACTTTTTCAAGCGCAAGAACGTGCACACGCTGGCCGAGCGCGCGGTGTTTGGTTTCGTCACGGCTGGTGGCGGAAGCAAGGACATGGCTGGCATGAAGGAGGCTGTCGAGAGGTTGTTTGAATTGAGGGAGCAGCAGAGTGGAGATGCCGAGGGTGCCGACGAGCGCGAGGCTGCCGCTGAGATGGACGACACTGTTTTCAGACAGCAGTACATCCCGCAGACGCTCGAGCAGGTCTACGACATCGAGCGCGATGTCGAGAAGTTGAAGCTCGGCGAGGGCGAGTCGTTGGTTTACAAGGATTTGCTGGCGCAGAGCGGTCCTAAGAATTCTGCAGTGGACGGCGAGGAGGGTGAGGCCAGCGGGTCGACTGACGAGGATGATGACGAGGGAGAGGAGGAAGATGACAGTGAAGTGGAAGTCGACGAGAACGGCGAGCCCATCCGTAGGCGGAAGTGGGACGAGGATGCAAGGCCTAGGGGCAAGCGCTTCGAAGACAAGGACGAGAAGAAGGCCCACAAAGCGCTCGTCAAGGAAGAGAAGCGCGAGCAGAGGGCGACGAAGATGCCTAAGCATCTCAAGAAGAAGCTCATCAGCCAAAAGGGCAGAAGCAAGAAGTAGGGATGTTCATTCGCCATGTGTTTTAGCGTAGATCTTTGACTTGGAGAGGATGCCTGCATGTATTGACGATTAGAAGTCATGAAAGATATCCTTCTTGGTGTATCGTCCGAGTGAAGTCTTCGACGCTATGATGTACTGTGCTGTTGTATTGGGCAACATTCATCTCTACGGTTGTCCAGCTCGATATGCCCTTGAACCGATTGCTACATTCAGTCGACACCTCGCAGCCGCAGTCCGACACTTCGTCTACCACGATCAGGACGTAGAGCGGTAACAAACACATCAGAACCTTGAAGGCGAGCAACACATGCAAATCGAGAATAAAGGTAGCGGAGAGGTAAAGTTTCATTATTAACTCTCGCGACATTACATACGTACACGTGCGGCCGTAGCAACGCACATGTGCCAAAAACTCTCGCTTCCCACGTTCCCACGCTTCCCGGAGAGCCAAGCGAGCTTAGAAGAGGTAGCCAAGGGTGTGCCTGTAAAGGGGGCTGGGACCGAGGCCGTTGGCCTTCTCGTAGGCCTCCTTCGCGATCCACTCGGCTTCGTCGGCGTCGACGACGGCCTTGCCGGTCCACAGGTCTGCCTCTTCGGGCCTGACTTGCTTGGTCTTCTTGACGATCTTGTAGCCGGCGATCATGATGAGGTAGAGAGGGATGCCCTGTGAGGATTGTTAGTATCGGCTACGTTGACTACGAGGACAAAGCAGAGGAGAACTTACGAGGTAACCGGTGATGAAGTTCTTGTAGTCGAAGCCGCCGATGAAGACGTCAAAGTTCTTGGTCAGAGCCACGAGACAGCAGAATGCGAGGGCGCAGTAGCTGCCCCACAGACCGAAGGGCGACTTGTAGCGCATACTGCGCTCGTCGACGCCCTGGGCGCGGCGTGCCTTCACGAAGTAGATGTGGGCCACCAGGATAGAGATCCAGGTCAGGAGACCGAAGATGGACACCAGGTTGACGAAGTAGCCGAAAACGACCTTTGCGGAGCTGGCGACGTTCATGAAAGCCAGGCAGCCGAAAGAGGCGGAGAAGAAGAGGGCTGCGACGGGAACACCAGACTTGTTGGTTTTGGCGAAGAAGGTCGGTGCATAGCCCTTCAGAGCCTGTCCGTGGAGGGTTCGGCTGGCGATGTAGAGATCGGAGTTGGCGGCGGAGAAGACGAAGATCAGAATGCAGGCGTTGAAGATGCTGGCCAGGTACTGGATGCCGGCTTCGTTAATGGCAACGACGAAAGGCGAGGCAGTGGCAGAGCTCTTGTTTCCTGTTGCACCGCCCTTGTTTGCGTTGACAAGCTCTTCACTGTCGTAGGGTACGCACATTCCGAGGAGGAGGACGGAGAAGACGTAAAAGACAAGAATACGCCAGAAAGTCAACTTGATGGCACGGGGGACGTTGCGGCGAGGGTTCTCAGCTTCACCGACAGTGACACCAATCAGCTCAGTTCCGAGGAAGGCGAACACGGCGGTGACCATGCTAGACCAGACCGCAAGGAACCGGCCGGCGGCGCCTGATGCTTTGTATGTTTTGAAGGCGCCAGGAGTCTCCCAGTATTGGAAACCAGTGCTAGCGTGCCCGGGAACACCACCGCTGGTGATGATGATCATGAGGATGAGCAGACCAAGAATGATAACCACCTTGATCGACGACAGGTAGAATTCGAACTCTCCAAAGAACTTGATGCCAAAGTAGTTGATGGCAAGGATAACGACCAGGAAGATGGCGATCCAGACTCCGGGATTGACTTTGTCCGCAGGTAGCCAGAATTGGATGACCAGGGCGGCTGCCGTCAGCTGATTGGGCGTGATGATGATATATTTGAACCAGTACGTGTAACCAAGAGCAAAACCCAACGCAGGGTCAACGAAGCGGCTGGCGTAAGTGGAGAAACCACCAGCAGCGGGCAGCCAGGTTGCCATTTCACCCAGAGAGCACATGACGACGTAAACGAGGAAACCGATCATAGAGTAGGCGATGAGAATCGAGGCTGGTCCGGCTTTTGCGAGTGCAGAACCGGTACCGATGATCAGACCGGTGCCTTGAGATTGTTAGCTCAGCCTTTTCGAAGGAGTGTTCGTTTCCACTTACCAACAGCGCCACCGATCGCAATCATACTGATTTGCCTCGCCTTGAGGCCACGGTGCAGACTTTCATCCTTGTGGTCCGGGTCGGTGTATATCTGGATGTCGTGGGCGTCTGCCGAGACTTGGTGTTCCTTTTGGAAACCATACTCGGTCTTGCCGTGGTCTGGCGGGGTCACATCCCACTCACGGCCGGTTGCGTGAGCCATGTTGGCTGTGATGGCCGAGCAAGGTGTCGGTGATCGAGTGCGGCGGGTCTTTGTACGCAGCGATACACTACAAAGCACAACCCAGCGACAAGGACGGAGGGGTCGGTCGAGTGAAGATCAACTACAGCAGAGCAAGGCAAACACTAGAGTGCAGCAGCGGCGATCACCAAAGTTATATACGACGCCGCCACGAGCCCTCGACCTGCCCGAAGCATGTGGTATCGGCGGACCCGTGACATATCTTTCTCCATCGAGACGGCCGGCCGTGTAAGCGACCTTCGACTCTTCACCTCTCAGGCATCCCTACCGGCGTACTGACGGCGAGAAAACACGACATCAGCCAATGGAACCTCGGCGCCGCGCACCAGCAACAGGACGGCAGAAAGCGTGGCGCGTGCTTGCACTCCGCCCCGGACGCACAGCAGCAGTGCAAGTCGACTCGGTATCAGCTTGGTAGGCCTTGGCGACGGCTTGGCCTGATAGGCGTGCATAGACGAGAGTAGCACGCTGTGGTGAACGGCGGGGGAGAAATGTTCCAGAGGCGTCGGCGGGCGCGCTCCTTCAGGCGGGTGAGGTTCGAAAGGGACCGAGACTGAGGTTACCCAGCTACGGGCAGGTCCGTGATTGTGTTGCATTCGGGCGCGGGCCGATCGAGCATATCAGCGAAAAAGCGGATTCCCTGCGTTTCCGTTTGCACATAGAAATGGCCTGTTTGGCGTTAGTTCTGGGGTTGTTCAAGACCGTGCTATCGATGGTGGAGATGCTGATGGCGGGGAGCATCAGAGGTAGCGTGGCAGGCAATTTTGTTAGGCAAACGGCAATGTCACTACTTTCCCGGGTGAAAGAGATATGCGTGGCGAGTGGCATGGTTTGTGTGGAAGAGCAGGCCAACGTGGCTGCCCAGACGTCAAGGTTTCGGTTGGCATTAGACATAGTTCAAGAAGTGCAAAGCTAGTCTTGCAGAAGTCTTGACTTGCATCTTCTCTCGTCTTGGGACTTGGGGATTTCTTGGTGGATGAACGCTCGGCTGACGCTGGTTTGGCAGGTGCATCCGGAGTATCTCTCTTGGTAGATGATATCAGCGTGATTAATCATACATAATCACTCGTCCAGTGTTTCGATAGCTTTCATTACCGGGGACTCTTCTGATTTCTCTTACTTTGCTTCTCCGAAGGATGAGAGGCGTTTTTGTGGCGTTGTCACTTGTATGGCTCGTTGCTTTATGCCGAAAGATTAGATTCGGCATAGTGGTATGCCGATGAGAGACCTTCGATTGTTCTCCGGCATTCTGCTAATCATTATTATTGAACAGAATAGAAACTAAGTAGTGGAGCCGTTCGGTGTGGCTCGAGATTGGCGAGACAACATGCCTGCACACTACCAGTATTCATAGGTGTTGTTGGCAGCACTTGCCGGCAGTAGTTGTTCAACCCCTGCCATCGCTGCGTCCTCTCATCTTGGCCCTTGGCTTGGAACACATGGACACAGCCTCCACGAACAAAAAATGCCTCACAATGGATCAAGGAGGCAGTACACACATACACACACACAACACCTCAGCCTTGCAACCTGTTTTGGCTACTCTAATATCGCCAACCCGACATCCTCCTACAGCTCACGTAACGCCAACCACCAAAACTCACGTCCCAGTCCGATGCCGTAGATGTTTAGCACAGACGTCCGGACATCGGAACCCATCAATCACGATCACAACACCGCAAAGTCAAGGTCAAGCCTCAAACTCTCCACCCAGAAGAGAACATGAAAAAGAAATCCAAGCCGCAAGAAAGAAGTCCCGATCATCCAAAAGGATCACGTCCAGAGAACTAATGACACATTCCTCCGCATATATTACCCTATACCCCAGGTCGAATTACCATGCTCTTTCCACTCTTTCCGCTCTTTTGTCGTCGTCGACTCCTCTTCTCTCCGCAGTCATTACCTTATACCCCAAGATCTGGACTCCCCAGACCCCATACCCCAGAGTTCTCTTGCTTGGGTGATGTCCGGGGAGTCTGTTAGACGTGCATCGTTGCTCTGCACTGACAGCGTGCGCTCCGAGACCTTCCTTGCTTTTGCGTAATGTGATGAGCGGACCTCGTAACAGACTCCGCATCTTGCTAGATTGGAGTTGTATGCAGACCGGGTTGGCGCCGAGATGTGCACGTGAGCTGAGGATCTAAACAGGACAACGCACGCTGATGCCGACAACATCCGTTTCCCCTACAAGTAGTACGTACATGCCCCCTCGAATGCTACACGCCTACAATCACATCACATTCCATTCGCCCACCCAGCCAGCTTCTGCATCAACTCCTCCCCATAGACAGGCTGCATATCTCTCCCCTCGGGATCCAAATTCCCCAAATACCCCGTCACATCCCTCCCATCAAACTCACGCATATCGAACCCGTTTCCCATAAAAGCAAATCGGTTGACATCCCACCTCTCGATCTCGTAGTCCTCATACCTCGGCCTCTCCAACAAATGCAAGAAATGCAAGCGCGAGCCAGGATAAACAACAGCCTGCCCTCCTTCTTCGATACTCCCATCAGCGCCCTGCTTGAACCAGCTCCGGCACGAAGAAGTCCAAGCCGTGCGCTTGAGGAATAAGTCGGCATGTTGGCGGAAGTCTTGCGCGGCGCTGCTGAGGGGTGTCAAGGATTTGAGGTTCTCGACTTGCGCCTTGGTTATCACATCCAGCATGTAGGTCGTCCAGTGTTCGATCAGCGGCATGAAACTTCCATGCCCTAGGGGCCCGTACGGGCCACAAAAGGTGAAATGATTAGGGTAAGTAGGAATTCCGATCGAGAGGTAGGAGGTCAGGTTGTTAGGGCCGGCCCAGAAGTCGCGGAGGTCGGTGCCTGCGGCGTTGATGATCGGGAAGCGTGGCACCCAGGTTGTGTCGAAGCCCGTTGCGCAGATGATAGCGTCGACTTCGTGCGCGGTGCCGCTTTGGTCGATGAAGCCGGTTTCCGTGAGGCGGTTGACAGGCTCGGTGTAGACTGTTGTGTTGTCTGAGATGAGAGCTTCGAGGTAGCCTGGCGCGGGTGTTGGGCGTCTGCAGCCGGGATTGAAGCTGCGTGGGATGATGGCGTTACAGAGCCGCTCATCGTTGTTCAGCGTGCGGCGCATTTGGTTTTCGGCGGCTTCCCTTGCGGCTTGGGCTTCGGGGGAGCCTTTGATGATGAACTTGAACCTCTGATTGAGCTCGTTTTCCATCTGCTTGCGGTATTCGAGGTACTTGTCCGGGTTCTCCTCGAGATAGCGCTTCTGCTCGTCAGTGTACTCGAAGTTGCCACCGTTCTTGCCGGCCCAAGTCTGTGCGAAACCGGGCGTGATCCAGATGGGACTTCGGATCCAATGGAAGAGGTGCGAGACTTTCTTCTGGATGTTTGCAACGATCTGAACGCCACTACTACCGGCGCCGATGACTGCCACTCGTTTGCCTTCGAGTGGATAGCCTTCCTCGTAGGCGGCAGAGTGCATCAACTTGCCCTTGTAATCCTTGATTCCTGGGATGTCTGGCCACTTGAAGTTGTTCAGCACGCCGCCTGCGTTGATGAAGAACTCGGCTTCGTCGTCAATCACATTTCCAGTGGCTAGGTCGCGGACTTTGAGTTTCCAGACAGCTTTGGTGGGATGCCACTGTGCGTGCTCGATCTTATGCTTGAGCTTCACGTACTTGTTGATGAAGTCGTGCTCCTCATAGATGCCTTTCAGGTAATCGAAGATCTCTGGAGAATATGAGTAAAAGTGCTGCCAGGTCTTGATCTTCCATGTGAATTGGTAGTTGACACTTGGGATCTGTGGATGTCAGCCGAAATCGAATTGGTTGCTGACGGTCGATTGGCAAAAGCTCATACATCACAGGCACAACCTGGATACCTATTCTCCAGCCAAGTGCCGCCAATATCGTGGTTCTTCTCGTACACGGTGACGTCCAAGTTGTGCATTCGCTCTTCGGTTTTCTTGAGAAAGTTGACTGTCGATGCGCCGGCTCCCATGAGGACTACTCGCAGTTTCCGTCTGGTGCCAAAAGGCTCCTCGCGGATGCGGTAACCAGAAGAATCGACTTGTGGAATATGCAAGCCATCTCGTTCTGCAATGTTTACATCCGGGTCTGCGACATGGCTGCGAGCCGTGGTCGAGCTGCTGTCGGGGCCGTCTTGTTTCATCACCATTTTGTAGGTTGGAATAGATTTGCTGTTTCAGGTCGTCCTCTGGTTGGAGTTAAGACGACAAGTGTGTCTCAACTCTATTGTTATGGTTATTGCTTGTGTACTACTGTAATACTTCGGGCCAATGCTATAGCCTCGGGACGTTGAGTGACATTGCGGGCACTCACCCCACTTGCAGATACCATCATCAGAGGAGCTGTCGCGGACTTTCAAGTCTGCCCAGTTATCTCATTGGTAGAAGGCTGGCTAGCAAGTGCAAGCATTATTGACTGGTGCTCAGAGATGCGTTAGGTTATGGGTCTCAACACGCTTCGCTGTCGTGTGGAATAGAGTAGGCGATAACGTAAGCTGGTGGTCTTCGTGCTTCTGATTAATCATGTTCCGAGGATCGTCCCGACGCTGTCACTACATAGATGGATGGCATGTTATCCGATCACTATACATATTACCGGATATAGTCGCGCATGAGGCTGAAAGTCTGACTACAACCTTCATTGCAGCAACAAGACAGGTGCTTTCTTCTGGACGCTGAGAGGACAGGCCGATTACAGTCGCACGCTCTCTCCGCCCCAGTCAGCCTACCTACCTACCTAGCTGATGAGACCACCATTTTGGTGACAAGCTGGCGCCGCTGACATGAGGCGCAACAGCCGCATAAATCCTTCGGAACGCGTTCTGTGGCGAGGCGATGTGTGATCTTGATTGATTGGCGGTCTCCGTCCTGTGCTGTGGCTGTGGCTATGGCTATGGCAGTGGTTTAAACCACAGCCATACAGTTTTTGCAAGGGCAGTAAGTGTTCCGTCGACGAGTGTGTGGTCTCATCATATGGTTGGGGGTGATTTCTTAGTTTTATGGAGACGATGCTCGTGAAGAGGGCCCCTTGAAGGTCAGAGCTGAGGAGAGATTGGTGCTGGGCGCAGGCATCGTCGACCTTGGCGAGCTTCAGGGTCTTTACGCAGTACGGGCACCGGCGCCCACGCGAGCGAGGAGCACCTCATGGCCTCAGTTCGCATGCGACAAGCACCAACACCATCTTCAGCCTCGCCGATCTCGACAATCACTCTCCAGAGCAGCCTCTTGGGTATTACCTATTGCATGCCCTCGTCCTCAACCATATAGCCAGTCTATCACTCCCGACCTCTCCAACGACCATCTCCCCGCCCGCGTGTCCGCCACCTTCGCTGTGCGCCGCCAGCCATCAGCCGCATACACGGACTACCGCTGCCTCGAAGCATGAGTGAGGCTGCTATGAACGACTGAACCGCGTCACCACATCTTCTCGCTCCCAATCTGCTCGCTACATCCTCATGCCGGTCGCGCGCATCGCCGACACCCGGCCTGCTCGCAGGACTGCCCCGTCGCGCATCGACTAAGCCAGTCCGCGACTCGGGCGATTTTGCTCTACTGGACGATATCATGTCTTACTACCAAGGCGGTCCATACCAGCAGCCGCCTTCGTCCAATCGCTATCAGGAAATATACCATCAATACCCACAAGAACAGAATGGAGGATACTCCGACCAACAGGCACCGCTGCCGCCGCCGCCGCCGCAACAGCAATACCCAGGCCAGGCCACATACAATCAGCAGCATGTTGGCGGGCCAGTGCAACAGTCGCAGGGCGCATATCAGAACAACAGTGTTGTCTCCCCGCGAGCGACTTCTTTCGCGTCGTCGTATGCTGGCCAATATCAACAGCCACAAACGTACAATCCTCAGAATTACGCCCAATCGCCGCCTCAGCCCCAAGGTCAGATACCACAGTACAATCCTCAAAACTACGCAAGTATGACGCCGGCTCCGTATCCAGCACAGTACAATCCTTCTGCATATCCAGAGGCTCCTGCTCAGGCGACAAGTGGTCCAATGGGTGATCCATATGCCTACTCTCCTAGCAATCATTCGACTGCGACATTCCCATCTCCCCAGCAGCCTGCATACAGACGCTCGCCTCAACAATCTCAATATGGGTCACCACAGCAGCATTTTAGCCCTCAGCCTCCACAGCATCAGTACGGTTATCAAAGTCCTCCACCGCCTCAACAGTCTTTCGCATATGCCACCGCGGCACCCATTGCGCAGCATACTCACATCGAAATGCCTTACCATACGAACGAATGGCAGCCACCTCCCAGGAGACAAGAATCTATTGTTCGAGCGCCTCCTCGTCGTTATTCCAGTGTGTCTCCAGCGCTACCGGGATTGTCAGAGGATCAATATGCACCCGCGCCGCCTTACCAGTCCGATAACCGTCAACCACCATCACCCCTCTATCCAACAAACTCCCACGGCTCGTCGCCTTCGCTTCCTAGCTCTACTCCAGGTCCAACGCCCCCCGTTCATGGAACAACTTCAAGGTCGAACACTTTGGGTAGACATCCGTCGCAAAGGCCACTCCCTGGCATACCGCCAATCGAAGCCGATGCCGATTATTTCCAACACGGACGCCAGATGAGTCGTCAGGAAGCCGAATACATCGATCAGGATGAGCTCTATGATCAGGTTGAGGATGCCATCCTCAATGCTGGTCGACCAGGCCGGAGCCCATCGATAGCGTTGACATCGCCGCCATACGAGTCTCACCGTCCACGACAGAGCTTCGGTACCGCGTCACCGCGAGACGTAGGTATTATCAACGGTCATCTGTCCCCGGCTCCGAATTTCGCTGCGCCTACAGAGCAATACACCGATGATAGCGACCCAGAGGCAGCGGCTGGCTTGGAAGCCATGCGTCTAGCGGAGGAGCGTGAGGCCGAGGATGAATTCCGAAGCCAAAGCGGGAGTAGCACACAACGGCCTTTTATTGGTTACAACCACCCCTCACAGCGAACCTCTAGACGGGATTCGGATCGAAGCCCGACATCTCGTCAAAACAGCAATCGGACCAGCGACAATGAGGATTACACTGGAGTCGATGTATCGATGTTTGGAGGCGGCTACGACGTCCACATGTCATATGGTGGCGACCCGAACCAACTGGCTGCAGGGGGAGAGCTCAATGGCGACTCCTACAGTCACGCGGTGTCGAGCCAACACAGCTCCATGAACAGATCACACCGATCGCAAAACTCAAGCTACGACTACACAATGGATTCGATACATCCCTTCCCACCTTTCCAGGATGCAAGAGTGGATGCTGGTGGTACCGGTGGCAACTACGAACCGCCTGCAGATGGCAGACGGAAAAGCTACGACGAGGGCGATGAGTACGCACTTACGGAGAGCCAGATGCCTGAGAGGTTCCCGGACGAACCGCCTGATGTTTTCTTCAACTCAGCGACAGCAACACATCGCCCGCTTCCGCCACCGCCACCGGGTGAGAGCGCTTCGCCTGGTCTGCAGAATGACTTGAAGTCCGGTTATCCCTACGCGCCGACTGGCTACGACATCAATGCGCAAGGGCAGTGGGTTCCACGGTCCGCTTCTTTGATCAACTACAGCAAGACCACTCCCATCACACAGCCTCTGCGATCCAAGACCGACGCCGAGGAACGTCGTTTGCGTCAAAACAACCGCACATCTGGATACTCTGCATATGATACCACGCCAGCGAGCACCAGTGCGGTCGCGCTTGATCTGCCATCCCTGCCTACGAGAAGATTTGTGCCCTCGAAACTTGGTACTCCGGACTTCAAGAAATGCGAGGAGCCTTGGGCATTAAGCGCGATACTCTCATGGCTAATTATTGTGGCGAAACCGGACCAGACAACCGAGTTGAAAGACGCCCTCATCAAGGAAGCATTGGTCAATCTGTTTACAAACAAGGTCCCTACGATGAACATCGCCGATGCCGAAGGCCTGAGTGATCGCGTTGCAGAAAACATGTACCGGTCCGGAGCGCTGCAAGCCAACGAAGAATGGGTCAAACTGATCCACGTACCGATGTCTGGAGTCATCTTCCAGCTATCAAAGGCTGGGTGCTATTCGCCAACACTGCACGACCATGATGTACCCGGCCGCTGCTACTCCCATCATTGTCAACGCACGCTCAAGAAGGTCAATCTGCACACACAGCCTGTGCGTGCCCACGAGACCTGGGCGGAATTCTACAAGCTGAAGAAAGAAGACATGGAAGGACGGGACACCAAGGAGATCGAACGGCAAAATGTTCTCCACGAGGTTGTGCAAACAGAAGACTCTTACATGGAGCAGCTGAACCTCCTTCGACTGATCTACCGCGAGCCACTCGCCAGGACTGAACCGTCAATCATCACACCGAAGCGAAAGGAAAAGTTCCTCAAGGACGTATTTGGCAAGCTCGAGCAGGTGAAGCAAGCGAACGAGGACCACTTATTGCCGCAGCTCAAGTACCGTCAGCAAGAGCAAGGCCCATGGATCGTGGGGTTCAGTGACATCTTCCGTCAATGGATCAGAATGGCCAAGACTGCCTACATCGACTATGCAGGATCGTTCCCGGGAGCCAGCTTCATGGTGCGACAGGAGATGGAACGCAACATCCACTTCGCCGCCTTCCTGGACAAAGCACGCAACGATCCTAGAGGAAAAAGGCTCGGCTGGGACACGTACCTCAAGTCTCCGATCACTCGCTTGCAGCGCTACACACTCCTCTTGCACACCGTGTTGAGGAACATGAAGACCGAGAGTGAAGAGAAGACCAATTTGCAGATTGCTTACGATGAAGTCAAAGCTGTGACTTTGGAGTGCGACACGCGTGTCGCCGAGATGCAGCGTAAGGTTGATCTGACAGATTTGGGCGCCAAGCTGGTACTCAGGCCTGGAATGCAGAACGCGGTCGAACTCAATCTAAATCACCTCGGTCGAGAGTTGGTGCACCGTGGTGATCTCCAAAGAATGGGTGGCAACCGTTTCACTTGGCTCGACAGTCACACCATATTGTTTGACCACTACCTCGTCATTGCAAAGGCAATCCGACACCGCGCAGAGCAAGGAGGAAGCGTCGAGAAGTATGATGTGTCAAGATTGCCCATACCAATGGACCTACTTGTCTTGGAGAGCACAACAGATCCAGCAGTGCAAAAGTCTTCATACGTCAAAGGCATCACCACTGTCAGCGCGGTGTCTAGTAGATCAGCGGCATCTTCTGACCAACTGACGCTCGGAAGAACGCAGTCCAACTCACCTGCGCCAGGCCTGCAAAACACGAATACCGGAATGTCGTCAAGCACTCTTCACACCGTCACCTCTATCGATAACGGTAAAGAGTCGGACAGGATCTTGTATCCCATCAGACTCAAGCACCTTGGGCGAGAGAACTATACTTTGTTTGCCCATACCGACCAGGCAAGGCGAGAATGGTGCACGAAGATCATTGAAGCCAAGACTAAGCACGCCAAAGCGCTCTACGCACAACATGCGGAGCCGTTCAGGCTGCAAGTCATGGCCGACTCTGCGTTTGTGTTCGACGGCTTCGCAGGGACCGGAGGTAAGACTCTCGTGATCAAGGGCACACCCATCGACCGCGCAATACAGGAAGTCGAGCAGAGGTTTAAGGATACTGGACGACCTGGGCCTATTTGCAGGGCGAGGGTGAATTGCGCGACAAGCTTCATGATGCCCCACCCTGCTTCTGGGAGCAGGAAGATGGTGGCAGTGGGGACTGACTTTGGTGTCTTTGTGAGCGAGGCCGATAACCCGAGAGGCTGGACAAAGGTGAGTACCTCCTTGCTACGACTCGAGGTATGATGAACGTTACTGACAAATTACAGGCCATCAGCATGACGCGTGTTACCCAAGTCGCCGTGTTGGAAGAGTTCAACCTTTTCTTGCTCATCTCGGATAAGTCCCTCATTGCCTACCACCTGGACGTCATCACCGCAGGCCCAACCAGCACCGTAGACTCCAGTCGCAAAGCACCACAGAAGCTCTCGGGCAGCCGCGATGTTGGCTTCTTTGTAGCCGGCCGCATGAAGGACCGTACACTCGTCTTCTACAAGAAACGTGACAACCTCTCGTCGACCTTCAAAGTCCTCGAGCCCATCTATCAAAAGTCATCCGAGCGGAAACGCGCCGGATACTTCAAGCGTGGCTCTACCGAGTTCTTCCGCGAGTTTGACGACTTCTACATCCCCACCGAATGCACCGGCATCAACCTCTTCACAAGCTCCCTCGCCATCAGTACCGCGCGAGGCTTCGAAGTCCTCTCCCTCGAGCGCAAGGTGCCCCAGAGCGTGCCGGAGACGCAAGGCGAGAGCGTGCAGAACATCGTTCGGCACATCAAGGACCAGCGCGCCCTATGCATGCTGCGCCTGAGCGAAGCAGAGTTCCTGCTATGCTACGCCAACTGCGCCGTGTACGTCAACAAGCACGGCGAGATCAGCCGCAGCGTCATCATGGAGTTTGTCGGAACGGCGCAGACGGCTGCCCTTTCCGGCGCCTACCTTGTCCTCTTCGACACCGACTTCATCGAGATCCGTAACGCGCAGAACGGCCGCCTGAAGCAGATTATCGCCGGCCGTGAGATCAAGTGTCTCGACGATGGTGGCGAGTATAACGCTGGCCTCAACCGCCCTCCTGTTCCCGTCGGCAACGGCTCTGTATATGGCAGCTCAGCGGCGGGCGGCCGCACGGTCAAGGCTGTGATGCAGCACCCGGAGAACGAGCGAACACAGATCGTCGTCGAGTTGGTCTTGAACAACGAAATGAAGGAGGGATGAGTAGGCTGATGTCTGGGGTTGGAGTGATCTTGTTCAATTTTTTGCTGTGGAGCGATCTTACTCGCACTTATCGATCTTGCTGATGTGATGTTGTGTTTCTTTGAGGGGTCTCGTCTTCCTTGCTGGGCGCTTGGCTGTTCGATACCACTGGGGTTGTATGTTTTCTGGGGTTGGATTCTTGTCGGGTGGCCCACTTTGTTACATTCTTTCGTGTGGCATGCTTAGTACGCACATTCAACTATTCGCTCTATTGCTCCGGCTTCTTGTACATTGGTCGTTCTTCGGTTCGCCCTGATAGCTTGATGACTCGTTGAAGTTCGCTACATGTACGGTTGGGTTTGGGGTCATTGTTTGCCACTATCCGTTACTATAGTGTTGCTCCTTCTTGTTTCCTGCTCATTCTATGTAGAGTATGTTCGCTCTACTCAGATGGTTGGACAGTATAGGGATCATCAATGAGAATGCTGTTTTCGATGGATGTCAGCCATACATTGGATCAAATGACACTGATCACTTTGAACTCTAGAGTCGACAGCCAGAAAGGACTTCTGACAGTCTAATACCGGTTAAACAACAATTAAAAATAGCACCCTCAACTCACATCCAGCCAACATCAATGCGTTCATCTTCGTTAGGACCTGTCAGATATTTCTCAGTATGTGATTAACCCAACCCTAACTCTAGACATAGTGATCATGCCCGTCCAAAAGTCTCAACTGGATCGCGTCGCGTCCCTTGGTCGTTCTACAACCACCTCCGAAGTCACATAAAAGCTCCCATGCATCAAAAGCATACGAGACAGTATGTGTGTGCTAACAAATCTGCCTGCCTGAGATGCGCTGGATCACCACAGGAAAGAACCCAATGGGCTTGCGGATTCCCTGGTCGATCAGATGACTTCTCTCACTTTTCCTCGGCAGATGAGGGTTCCTTCGACTTTACTTACCAAAACCCGTCAGCCGAGGATTTTTCGAGTTCTCCAAGTGGCAGTCATTGCAATGAGAAACTCCGACACTCGTGTTTAAAGCAATTCTACGTAGCACAGACAGATGATCATACATGTATCGATTAGTCAGACGCCACGCAGTCCTGCCGCCTGCCGCCATATTTCACTCTCAGCCCGCTGTTCTGCCACGCGTGAGCAATCAGTTGCATCGAAAGCATCTGACCTGGCTTTTTCCAACTCGCAGGTGCGCGACCGAGGTCAGACGCTGCCGGCCACCCTGGAAACCATACGTTTAGCTCGCTACCGATTGCAGCCGCTCTTTACGTCGAGCATCTGCAAGGTAGGCTCCTGCCCTGCTGTCGGCAGGCTCCCGACCGCAAGCGGCAGAGACATCTGGGTTGATGGTTCCAAAATGGTGGACGAAGAGGGAGAACCACCTTCATCATCTGCGCGATCACACTTCATTGCATCAGGATTGTTCAAAATT
>Ga0265797_10002441_pt1 | contig 31289 bp, 16 predicted proteins | sample P2T30metagenome_FD_192433 | JGI IMG/M metagenome (GOLD analysis project Ga0265797, IMG submission 192433) | Plant litter microbial communities from East Loma Ridge, Irvine, California - P2 T30 | ecosystem: Environmental > Terrestrial > Plant litter > Unclassified | place: USA: California... | reverse complement strand
TCGATAGCAGTCTGCCCTGAACAGTTGAGTTCAGAGTGTCCCAGTCTGCGTCGGTGGGCCAGCAGGGATCATTGGGAGCCTGAAGTCCTGCGTTAGCCAGATATCAGCAAGTATACATGGCAATCATACACATCTGCAGCCAGCCGTTTCAGACTTGATTGATGCTGCGAACCATGCAGCAGACCAGGCCGCAAGTACAAAGCTCCGTCTCATGCTAGCGGTCGAGTGATCGGCCTTGCTGAAGAGCTCGTTTTCGATGTCTCTGCTCGTGCACAAAGTCTGAAAACCGTGGGATGACAAGAACCAGCATCTGCACTGCGCGTCTTTGCCATCTTTGCTATGCGGGAGGGATGCGCCGCCTAATGAGCGCCACCGTGCCACCACACATTCCCACTAGTCTTTACTCCTCGGAAATCAGGGTTATAGTCGCAAAAGCCAATACATAACGAAAGATCGGCAGGGTCCCAACGGCATTCAGCTGAGAGGTCGGAAGCGAAGATGCAAGTGCTGATGTATAGTCTGGTAGACCTTGTGAGGAGTACCATGAGCCAGCTGTCTTTTTGGCGTTCCAGACGTGAGAATCGAGTTTGCGGCCCACATGACACTGTTATCTTACTCACCACCGAGAAGTGGGTGGAGATGATAGGTGTCGGGCGGAAACGGTTTGTTGGAATGTAGGTTGTGGTTTATAGCCAAGGGTTGGCGATATGTATGTCGTGGAACTGTGGAGCCGCTCCTTCCGGTCGCGAATAGGGAAGCGACACGACCCGGCCTTCCGCAAGATTTCTCTCCATCTCCCCGCTGGCCATCACACACCACCCGACATCAATCAAGCACATCAATTTAAGCCTTGAGGTTGTTATCGAGCACATCTTGACTGGATCAACGTCCGGTTATACCGCAAAGCTCACGATTGAATCACACGAGGCTTGTGATGTGACGGTCGCCTGCTAAAGCAAGGGACTGCATAACACAGCATTCCAACCACCTGGACAGCAACGCATGCGTCGTTATGCATTCATCGTTGCTGCGGGAAACTAGGAGTGCGGTCCGGTGGTGTCCCAAGCAGACGACGAACACGTTCTAGGCGGTAGAAGTAGGCTCCGAGCTGCCAAACACTGTCTCACCTGAAGATGGCTCGTGGGGAGTACACTGCTTCCTTTCGACATCGTCTTCTTACTATTCAGGTGCACATCATTGTTGCCCTTCTTGTTTTCGTTTTTGCCGCCTATTGACCTTACAGCTATACCATGGTCTGTCCCACCTTCTGACCGGTAGATGTCACGCTCGACGAATGTCTTCAGACAGCCCAATCAACCAGGCTCGCCTACAAGGCGCAGCCCGCGGTTTAGCAAGAGGAGGCTTGGTAGCAGTAACATGGGCCGGCTTCTCTCTCGCTTGCGGCTTCGTCTTACTGCGGTGCCATGTTCGGATCAAAGAAAACCGTCGACTCTTCTCGGACGATTACTGGTTATTGGCAGCACTGTTTTTCCTCGCCGTGAACGCAATCCTCCAGACTCTGCAGACGCCATCATTATACTATCTCATATACGCTTCTAGTGGGGAAGCGCCTGCTGGGAAGGCTTTGATGGACGAAGGCAATGTCTACGTCCGCTATCAATTTGCGATCATCTTGATATTCTTCACGATAATTTGGTCGGTCAAGTACAGCTTCCTGGCATTGTACTACCGGTTGTTCAAAGGCCTGACTATGTATCGAGGGATCTGGTGGGTTGTGGTCAACTTCGCAGCACTGGCTTACGTTGGATGTTGGTTCGCATCTATTTGGACATGTCATCCGCCGAGCACCTACTTTGATTTTGGTATGCATTATATTCTTCGGAAATGTGCAATGGAGCGTCGCGCTAATTTTGATTCAGGACAATGTGCCAAACCCATCGACATCGAGGGTAGCGTAATCTCCATCAGCTACAGCACTGCCGTGGATGTCCTGACCGATCTCATAATCATGGCACTACCGTACAAGCTCCTTGTCTCTTTGCGCGTCTCGAGAGCCCAGCGATTCGCGCTCATTGGCATCTTCAGCGTCGGATGTATCGTGATCGCATGCGCGCTCGTCCGCCTCACTCAAATCGTCTCTCACGCTCGCTCTGATCCGGTCGGTCTGGCAGTCTGGGGCGTCGTGGAGAGCAGCATGAGTGTAGTCGTGGGAAGTCTACCGGCTCTCAAGAGTTTCTTCGGTAGAGCCTGGGATCGTACGGTGATGAGGTACTCTGGGCAAATCGATTCCTCTGACTTGCAATGGAGTGGTCGCGCACTGGGTCCCGGCCGCGTCGCTCTCAGCGATCCGGAAACAAGCTGGAGATGCGCCGATGCCATGCCTGTTCACGCCAGCGAGCCCAGAGTCTCGCAGGATCCATTGAGAACGAGAAATCGCAGTCCGATAAGGAGCGCCAAAGCCCTTCCTGTCTACACCAGCGAACTCAACAACTCACAGGATCCATGGAACTCGGTCGACCAAAGCCCATCCGATAGTGGGCATAGTGTCGAGGATTACGAGCGCGTGCTTAGAGCAATCTCGGCCGCAGATCCTGGACTGGAACTTCCTGACACTGCCGCTGAGCTAGCTGCCATGGCTAAAGCAAAGTCGAGCGGGGCGTATGCATGAATATACCATGCATGCCTTTCTGCATATTATCAGTCATACCGGCAAGACTACATCGCACCCGCCGTTGCCATCTCCACTAATGTCGATGAGCTATTTTGCTGCACGATCGGACTGAGACACTTTTGCCCTTGGCCGAACTGGTTGTTTCAACGTCGACGGATGATCGTCTACATCTCTGGGCGCTATACGACATAACCGTCAACAATCAGCTCCTCTATACACACGAAAGTCTACATCATGACCTATGCGAAAACCGGATTTTCAACCTCTCAAGGTCACGCACTAGATTTGCTCGCACCGACAGCTTTCGCAGCCTCGCCCAGCTTGCCCCTCTCCATCACATGCTTCGCAACATAGTCGCCATCAGCCGTCCCCAGCGCCCCCATGCCCTCCACAACACCCCGCTGATCCTCCTCGCCCATCTCCTGGCTCATCTTGAACTTGCCTCCAAGACTGGTGACTTCGATCTCAATCCCAATAATGTTCTTCCTCAACAACTCGACGTAGCGCTCCGGCGCATCCTCAACTTTCCAAGGCTTCTCATAGCCCATGATCTGCTTTTCAGCCATATTCGACAGATCGCCAATCTGCTTGCTCAGAAACTTCGACGTCGCCTCCGCTTGCGAATCGAAGTAAACCGTCGCGACGCCGTAACACTGCGCCGCGGCGTAATTCCACGTCGGCACGACCTTGCCGCTCTCGGGTTTCGTCTTTGTGTAAAACTTGGGCGTCACGTAGTGATGCGAAGGCCCGTTGAACAACACCATGACCTCCTGCTGTAGCCTGTGACTCGTCGAAGTGGGTTGCGGGTGGGGGTTTGGGTTCTCGGTGGCGTGGTCGATTATCGCTTTTGCTTGCGGGTTTTGGCGCGCGATGTGGCCTCTCAGGATGGGCAGTTCGTCTTCGCTTGATGGGTCGCTGACGTCGAGCACCCAGGGTATGTGGCTGGATTGGATCAGGTGGTGGACTGCGGAGGGGATTGTTGTTGTTAGGATCCCGAGTGGGTTCTCTTGGATGAAGCGCCGGAGGGTGGGGATTGATGTTTCGGCGTGGACGGCGCGGAGATACATGGTGGGTGGGCGATAGATGAGCGTTCGATTTTTGAGCAGCTTGCTCTGGAGAGTGTTGTCTGTTTGTTCGATTGGAGCTCGTTATAAATGGGATCGAGTGTATTGGTGGGAGTCAGACGTGATGTAGGGCTCTGGAGGCTTGTATGGAGCCCCCCGCTTGCGCATGCTCGATTGGGGAAATCGGCGGCGAGCAACGGATAGATGGACAAAGGCCTTCCCCTCTGGGGATGAACCTTACCCTTTGATCGAGGCAGGTTGTATGATTTAAAGTGAAAGCTCGACAGCTTCGTCTCTCGGTATTCATTGGCCATGGAAACCTATGATAGAAGTGGTCGTTGTTCGATTATTGTGGTCGACTCGGTGTGCTGCTGGAAGTTGAGTGCTGATGAATGGAGTTGTAGTTGACGAACAAGCTATCAAAGTTGCACTATATTGACATATGACACTGCAAATCGAAGGATAGCTAACGAGAAAGTAGAAGAACTGAAAAACGACTACATCGATGTAAATCGTCTCGCCGGCCATAAATTCTGGTTGAACGTAGGGTTAGGGTTGGGGTTCAATTGACTTGATAGGAAGTCGAAGACAGCACTACCGCAACAACAATCCAAACGATGCTTAACCCATAAAATGCCATGGCCAGACATGAGCGCAGTGCTTGATGATCAAAATAAGACAACAAAGATTGGATTTCACTTACATTTTCCGATTGGCTCGGGGAGACCCGTCGCTAAGGAATGTCCATAAATTCACCATATGATCTGTTTTGGCACCGCAGGAGCCAACACACTCGTAACTCTATCAATATTGCACGGATTGGAGTTTCGATTGATGTATCTTGAAGCCAGGGATACAGGCTGCAGATGTGTCTCTTCAGTTTTATTTCGGTTTTTGGATCATTTCCTGTCTTGACGGCGGCGGCAGTGGACCAAGGGACCTTGGGAGAGACCTGCCAGGCTGCGAGTGAGCATCCGCCTTTTAGGTGTCCACGATGTTTCAATCCTCGTGCATGCGTCCATAAGGTGTGGTATCTCGTCTGCAATATCTGGTCGTGTCAGAAACCCTGTCGGCGCGTATTAGCTGGTAGCTGTATACATTGACTGCACTCTATCACATCATTTTGCGCCGATATGATACCACCCGATAACCGGCGTATCGCCCTACAGTACCCTACGATTCTACGACATACCTGAGTTGAGTGTTGACATACTACTGTACTACTACACGTCAACAGAGGCACGCGGGAGCCGCCACTTCCTGACCGCATCCTGACCGCATTCTTGTTTCGACTGCAAGTTTGTTAAGATCACTTCATGGAATGGGCGGGCGAGAACGCAATCTTTAACAGAGACTCCTTCAATCCTCCATCATCTCCGAGCGTGTTACAGAATTATGCAGCCTCGATCCCTGGACAATCGGCCCTGCGCTGGACTAATCATGAAACGTACTAAATTTTCTCTGTTATCCAGGAAGGAACCTGCCCCTATCCCGGCGGCAACGACAAGACTGCGATATGGAAGAGTGGAATAACAGCAATAACAATACATTATCTTCATGATGCAGCGGTGTGATGTAGATGAACTCTGGTACGCCAAACGTCCGCAGAGGGGAACAGCCTGAAGCCCTCTCCCGCCGTGCCAACTATCGCAACTTCGCAAACGTGCTTGGTTCTTGGCCACAACCCGTGGCGCCACAGCGCCTAGTAATCCAAAGCCGAGGAAGCAAAACAGGTCTTGCACATCATAGGCTCTTGCCTACGAGGCCTGGCCTTGTCAAAACGGCTTGCTTCGCCCTGCCCTACAAGCGACCCCAGCTAGAGTGGTTTGCGCCACACGTCCGACGGATCCGAACATCGAGATCTGAGGCCGCATGCGGAACCGATAAGTAGGAACTCGCGGCTTATGCGGATCGTTACCTGCTAGCCTCTCGATTTACAGTGGCGTGGATTACGACGGCTGTGGCTGGTAGCTGTCATACAGCAGGGATCTTTGAGGGCTAGACGGGGTTGTTTGTGGCTCACAACAAGGATTTTGGGTTTGCAGTACTACGGCCACGAGGGGTATACCTGCACAGCTGGGTTGGACATCGGACAACTGACGATGATGGCGAATGTTCACGAATTTTTCATGACGCTACGTCGAAGCCAGTACCATGCTGAGGACTCGGTGACGCGAAGGAAGACAGGCGCCGGGCAAACGACGCGATCGAACGGCGATAATTAGGAAAGACTGACGTGCGAAGGGTGAACTGGCCAGGCCAGAAGCGCTGTAGCATGTATCATGCGCATCGTGAAACGCACAGCAACCGGAAGGCTGAAAGTCAGAAAGTGGCTCCCCGCTCTTTATTATTACGCTTCCACCTTATGCATGTGCCTTTTCCCGCAAACTTGGAAACGGCGATTGCATGGGAACCTCGCTGCACGGCCACCTTTTGCGCATCATCAAACCCATTCATTCACTACTTACAGTACTAGTCACTATTAACCCCCCCGGTCGCCAATCGCCTCAGTCTATCGTCGTCCTTCACCACTCGCTCTCTCTCCCATTCTACACCTCACTCTTCAATGGTCACGCCTCGCTCTCATGCCCAGCTTCAATAACACACACCTGCAGCGACAATGACCTAGCTCTGATCCACCTATCCCCCGCCACTCGTTCAACGGTAGCTTTCGCCAACGCCCGCCCACACTAGCCACACGCTAAAGTCCATAGCAACCCGCGCGTATTGTCGCAGACACGATGAGCTCGACTTCCGTCAAGAGACGCCTGTCTAAGCCCAGGACCAACGACCATAACATCCCTTCCAACTCCTCACAGCCAAAGCGATCATCGTCGTCCAAGTCTCGGCCGCCGCCAGATATCGATCCTGAGCAGTGGGGCTCCTACTTCGACCTCAAGACCCGTCCCAATGGCCCGAAGAACCTGAAGCAGCAGCTGAAGCAGTCCTTCCCGGAGACCAAGAGGAAACTTTCCCTGGACTCTTTCCGTCGAACATCGAGCGACTCTGTGCATTCTACAGACACTATGGGTGTCAAGGACCGGTATCCAGCCGCCATCTCAACGACTGCTCTCGGCGCCTCCAACGGGAGCGCCAGATCATCGCCAACGACCATGAGCCCTCTGGCACGACAGCTGTCGGTCGTCCACGAAGCCCCCGGAATCGACATTGCGTCCGCCATCCACCTATTGCAAGAGTTGAAGAAGACGGCATCGCCCGAGGAACTGGTTGCTCTACACAGAGCACTACTGCCGGCGAGGGAGCAGGGTGCTGCCGGCGAGCAAGCTCCACTCCAAGACCTGTCCGGGTCCGGCATTCAGCGTTCATCACGCCGCAATTCAAAGTTGCCGCCAGGGTTGAACACGCGAGGAGAGCCTGGTGACGATCTCCTGAAAAGACTGGGAGATGATGTTCGTCGTCCCAGAGTATCAGTCTACCGGGTCGGATCGGAGGAAACTATGATGCAGACACAGCGAACACCTTCGGGTGGTAGTGCGAGAGATAACCCCACAGATTCTGTTGAGCGTTCCGTGACGCCCTCCGACGAACATGGATATCTACAAACTGGAACCTACAAAACAGGCACTCTCCGGATTACCAACGGTGCTGCATCACCCGACCCAGCTCGTATGCTCCAAGGAGGCATCGTAGAAGATCGTGAAGAACACCAAGACCAAGTTCCGAGTATTCAAAACGCCCGAGACGTCTACCCTGAATGTCCAACGGCGGCAGGCACGGAATCGTTCCCTGGAGCATTCAGAGTGCTTCATAGCGAGAGGAGAACGACGAGTGGTCGCCCCTTGCCACCGCCACCTCCGCCAGACTCTAGAAGGGCCTCCGATGCCTCTGATGCCTCCGAGTTACAATTCCCTATCTATGATCAAGGTGCTGAAGAAACCAACCACGAGGCTCCTGTCGTACAGGAGCGCTTAGACGAACCTACTCCATTCAACGAAACACCCTCTTTTGTCCTTTCAGACCCGCCTCGCACGCGACAGTCTAGGAATAACGGAAGTCGGTTGTCACTTGACGATATCGATGCCGACCACGAAAACAACAGCACTCCCAAAGAAAGCACCACGACAGTCGCGCAATTTGCTACCCGATTGAGCACGGTTTACAGCGAAGACCTGACAGACGAAGAGTCGCTAGGAACCCCGAACGATGCGTTGGCGAAGTTGACCGGAGAGCCGAGGCTGCTTGGTCCCCGTGAGCCCAGGTCAATCCAGTCTCTGAAAAGTCCAAGGAGTCCAAGACCCGCATCGATGTCGCAAATCGACAGCGGGTATGGTTCCACCTCTGAGATCTCTTCACAACGATATGCACCGCCGCAAGATGCGCCACGACCATTCCCAGGCCAGTCAGATGCTGATAATGAGAGCCTCTACACATTCAACGAATTCCTTTCCACGAAGAACACCTTGGCTGAATCCACTCCTCCAATCTCACCGATGTCGCCAATGTCACCATCGTCACCGAACACGGAGAAGGGAAAGAATCCCTTGTCAGGGTTGCGGGAAAAGACGGCATTGAAACGATTGAGTCTTCCCACACGTGGAATTGCTTCAAGCGAATCTCTGCCGACATCAATCGCGTCAGTGGGCTCTGAACAGAGCGGAAAGACAAGCAAGAAACTCCGGAAACCCATGCCCGCGGTGGAGCGGCTGAAGAGAGAGAAGAGCCACCGCGTGAGTCCCGTCAGTGAAATTGCTGTGCACGACTTCCCGCTCGTTTCGGAAGAAATGAACAAGTCGTTGGAACAGCGATACCACCAGCCTTCGGCCTCCGAAATCAGTCTCGACCAAAGACCCTCCATGTCATCTCGCAAGGGTTCCATGGCGACGGAGACGCAAAGTGTGTGGGACGACGGCTCGAGGGAGCTGGAAGCGAAAACTCCGGCTTCAGATGCCGTGTTCGTTCGCCGAAACCCCTTCGCGCGAAAGAGAAGCGTCAGCCGAGGCCGCAGGAACCAAAGTCAGGTGCCCGAGACACAGGCTAGTGAGGAGAAGCCTGGTCGGTTCCCATTCTTGCGTAGCCTGAGCCGCAGTCGAAGCAGAAGAAGGCGCGCAAGTATTGATTCTGCGGACTGCGAGACACCTTCTCGCAGAGACTTTGGCCCGATCTCCGCACCTATCAGCAACGCTACCCCGAGTCCCCAAGTGCAACGGGATGCAAGCGTAGAGAGAGGCAATGAATCTTGGCGGACAGGTCCGGCGATCAAGAAGAAACCGAAAAACAAGGGCATGACTGAAGAGATGGCCTCCGAGCTGGCTCGGTCCAAGAGCCGCGATGTAGCAGGCCACGATCGCATCCCGATGCATGACCGTCCCAGGATGGCGACCCCGAAATCATCGTCTGGACGTAGCCATTCCAGAAACCAGAGTGTTGGCCCGCCAAAGTCTGGCAGATCCGTCGAAGACTTTGTCCCTGGCTGGCACAGCAAAGAAAGCTCGCCACAACCGACTGGCCCTCCCAAAGCAGATGCGACACCTAGGCCCTTCAGCATGTACGCTGACAGTATCCCGCCGATGCCGGATCTCCCGCTTGACGTTGCGGCCAAGAATGCGAAAGCGCGCAAGCTCATGGAGAAGAAGAAGAAGGATGCTTCTCAGCGCAAGTCGATGGACACGCCAAACGACAGGGCGAATTCATCGCTGCAGAACTCTGCCGCTTCCTCGCCAAACCTGGGCAAAGTTCGAAGTGCAGTCAGAGCTCGCGAGGAACAAGAGAGGCAACTGGAAGAACGTATGGCAAATGATCGCAATGCCGAGAATTCCCGCCCAAGGCTTCGCTCGATGAAGACCGCTGAAAGCATTAACAATGTTATCCGCGAGCTGCAGAGTAGCGGCTCTGAGCAGTCCAGCCTTCGAGGCACCGATTCTAGGCCCAACACTGCCGATCGTTCAGAGGCCAACACCGTAGCGTCTTCGGTTTCAAGCCAGGAGCAGCCTGGTTTCTCTGCGTTCGACAAGCAAGCTTCACTCTGGCGAGAACGCCGTAGATCACTCGGAACATACCTGCCAACCCCAGCCCAGATGCAGAACGAACAGAACCAGCAAGATTCGGACGTGTTCGCCGACGACCGCATTGCGTCTCCGGAAATCGTTGTGTCGCGTTACATCACTCCAATTGGCAACGACGTCGCTGCTCGGGCTCATGCGAACCACGACCCTACCAGCGAAGCCGCCCGCCACGCTGACTCCTACCGCAGCTTGCTCGATGAGGAAGATACGTCTACGACCGGTTGGGATATCCCTCGCACGGACAGCGCTTACTCCAGCGCATCCTCTGGCATCTCCGTTCCTAAGCGCCAGGATCTACCAAATTCTCTCATCTCGCGACCTCCAACGACCAACCAAACTCGCACTGCCTCAGGCGTAACCACCACCTCATCCGTTTACAGCACGCAGTACAGTGCCCTCCCCCGAACACGCAGCCCTGGCGGCCGTGTTCGAACACCTTCAGGCAACTTCTACGCCTACGACTCCACCAACCACGCCTCGCAAGCCGAGCGCTCCCGCACAAGCAGTCTAGGCAAACTCCACCCACCTGCCAAAAGCGAAGCAGCCGCTATCAACACCCTCAGCCCCGCCAGCAGCACCGACGGCCTCTCCACCATCTTCTCCGACACCCTCACCATCTCCTCCTGCGGCGGCACCGTCCGCGCCAAACCCAAAAACCCTCACCAGCGCCACCGCTTCCCCGACCCGCAGTACAAAGACTTCCACCCCCAGCAGCGCCAGCAAGCCAAGCCACAGCGCCCGCGTCCCGTGAGCAGCAACTCCAGCAACCTCAGCGACCGCTACTCGGGTGGGTTGGCTTGGGAGTGGAACCGCGAGAGCGGCTTCGGCGGCTCCGCGGGCACCAGGCTCAACGGCGAGACTGGAACTCGCCGCAAGGGCCAGCGGTTGGCTGAGAGCTTTGGTGTGGATTTGGGCGATGTGCCGATTTTCTTGTGCCAGAGCCCTGATGGTCTGACTGCCCAACAGCAGCAGAGGAAGGGGTATTTCGGGCATTGATTGATTCGACTGGATGAGGGTTTGGGAGAGAGGGAGGGGGAAAAATATCGCGAACATGAGAATGGGAAAGCATGGCGTTTTTTTCTCTTTGCTATTATTCTGCTACTACTGACTGGGTCTTTTTTGTATAATGGTAAAGAAAGGTTGGGTCTGAAAGATATGGGGGTCTTGTAACACACACGACTGTGGATATGGATGGGATTGTTCACACAATGGAGGCATTAGCATTGCATAGGGAAAGGACAGGAAAGGGAATTAGGACCGTCGGTACGGCCGCAATGTGTACATACATATGGGATGGGAGTTTCATTAGCTAGGAGAAGAGAAGGGTTGAGGTATAACGTACATAGCAAACGATGCAAACTTAGCTTTACTGTAGTTGATTGTGTACATCGTCAGCCCCAGTCTCACCAATGTATCATTCATGAAGTTGTTCCAGTCGATAAACAGTTTTGTCTTGCTCAAGTCGTTTCGGATAAGACAACAGCTTGTGAACCGCGGCACAGGTAGCGCTCGGCAAATGGAACGAGGTAGAGGCTGACTTGAAGAGACAATCGCATCGAAACAGAACGGACAGAAATGTTTAGCACAAGTGCAGACTGACAGTATAGTTAGAGTTAAACGAAATTAAAAGATTGAACAAAAAACCATTCCCTATAGTAGTCGATCAAGTAAGTGATGTGAACTTAACATTGTTGAAATGCTCGACGACAGAAGGATTCCACCTTTTCTATAGGAGGAGTGAAACACTGCATTGTTAGATCAGACAATTTTCGAAAGCGCACGAGATTTGAGAACAGACAAAAGCTGGCATGAAATCAAAAGAGTTTTTAGACTGAAGTTTCGTAAGTTTTCCTTTTATGTAGTCATCTAAAGGTTTAAACGTTACCAAACCGCTGTCCTGAAGTCGCCCTTTGTTCACTTGGATATGGATTGGATCCACACTCGATCCACTCCAATCCAACAAGCTTACTGCTTCACGTGACTCTCTCAATTCGTTCCTCCGCCCATATCCTTTCTGCCTGATTTGACGATTGAAGTGTCGTCAAAGGAGCCTCGTCTCAGGGCTAGGCATAGCCCGCGATACGCTAATACAACGTAGTAGTGTCTTAGTTACCCAGTCCTATGGGCACCTGACCGTCCGTGTCGCAACGCAGGATACGGCGTCCCGTGAACGAGCCGATGCCTACAAAGCACTCGACATAGTTGGACGGGGGGATGTGGCAGGAGCCAACACGGTTGTCGTTCGTGTCGACCAGATTGTCATCCCCGCGGTCCCTGTAGTAGGTCCAGTGGGTGTCGCCGATGCGCATTTCCAATTCATCGATAACATTCCCTTCGCCGATGCCTGTACACGAGCCTTCGCAGCGGACCCCGTTTCCGCCACTGACATCGGTACTAGACGACATTGAGACAGCGTTGTCGAGATCATCGCAGTCTGGGGGGGTGCTGAAGATTTTGTAGCTGGTACTGGTACCGCCAATAACGCCTTGTGTATAGACATTGTACATGGCGAAGGTGTAGCCGTGTACAACGGTGCCGGCAAGGGCAAGAACGACAGCGGGGGCGTAGGCGCGCATAGTGAGCGGATGAGGTTCAACGTTGGTTAGAGAGTGGCAAAGTAGTTTGGATGAAGGAGGTTAAGCGGTGAGGTTGCGTGTTTGGAGTACAGAAGAGCAAGAGGAGGGGACGCTGCTGGCTATATATGCTTGTCCAGAAGCATGATTCTCATCGGGAACTGGATCGTGATCAATCCTCGTATTCGACGTTGTTCTTGGAAGCCTTCGTCACCATTGGCATTCAGGATTCGAGGTAAGTGAAACGAGAGGATTGACTGATTGATTGATTGATGCCAAGTCACGCTTGTCGTACAGTCGGAGTGGAGAAACCAACACTCGCTAAACACAATAGGTCATCTAACAGACGGGCCGCCGTAGATCTAGTCCTAACAGAGTAAGTAATGGTATGGTAAATAGCGAGAATGAGTTCGGTACATTATAACTCCGTTGTAGATCTCAACAGACCTACATATAATCGCGTGGTAGTGAGCAGGACAGTCTTGGCTACATGTTCCCAAGCATCCTTCTCGCCTCAACGAACGAGGCATTGGATAGCCATGCACTGCCCAGAAATCTACAGATGCTGTAGACCTGTACGGACATTGCAGCAGCTCCGCTTGGAAGAGGCCTAAGTTCGGAGTCGTGTTTGGCAATGATCCACAAGCCAACCGAGAACCCTCATGGATACCCATCATTGGAGGGTTTTCACAGGACTCATCATCCAGACGAATACGTCATGTCTGGCAGTGTTCTTGTGTAGCCTCTCCAAGCAGAATCATGCGAATCTAGCCGGTGTAGGATGTATGAGTCGGTACCTTGGTAGTGTCAATAATACGATGGCCAAGGCTTGGGTTGTCTGACGAGAGATGGATTAACAAGTAGGTCGTGTAATGGCATGAAAGTAGGCGCAATCACTCTGCGAGCCAAAGCGCGCAGCTCCATGTATATGCCGCTGTTGTATAGCGAGCTTCGTGCGGCGTTCTCGTAGGTAACGCTGCGGTGTAGTGAGGCCAGGCATGGTTGTGAGGTGGAAGGAGATAGGTGATGGTTAGTAGTAGGTAAACAGGATGAAAATCAGACGCGTAGATTGAGGGCGCGTAGATGGGTGAGGTCTATCAATATTGCGCATATCTGGGAACGTACCGGTTGTCTTGGCGTATATCTCATCCTGCCTAAGCCCTACAGTAGACAAAAGGCGGCGCGAACCGCCGTGTTGAGACTGAAGTTATTGAGGGAAAGGACGGCCGCAATGCGTACATACATATACTCCTTTTAGCTGGGAGAAGAGAAGGGTTGAGGTATAACGTATACAGCAAACGATGCAAGGCTTTACTGTAGTCAGTTGATTGCAGCTATTAGTACATATACATTGTCAGCCTCAGTCTCGCCAATATATCTCATTCAGAAAGTTGTCCCGGTCGATAAAGCCTAAAGGTCACTGTTGATCGAAGTCATGGAATAAATCCATCGACTAGGATCCAGGACAATTCAACACCCCCTCTACCTAACAGTAGATACATGTCATGTAGTCCCTTTACGTCGAATTGGAATTATCCGCACACGACCACGCTGCCCCAGCACTCCCCCCACTCCCCCCGTAATCCCTAACCAACCCAACAACAGCCCCATAAGACCCCCCAACCATGCAAAAGCACCCGGCAACAATGACAAACACGCTCCAGAACACCATTCCCCACCAGCGCCAATCGCGCTCCTCGCGCCGTGGCGTCCAGTTGTCGTGCAGCCACATGCAGCCCATCGGCTGGAAGCAGATGAAAGTGCCGAGCAGGGCGCCGATGAGGGCGATGAGGCTGCTGAAGTTGGGGACCGCGCTGGCGATGATATAGGCTACGATAACGACGGCGGATGTGCAGCCCAGCCAGGTCATCCAGTGCGTGGGCGTGTTGGCCGTTAGGTGGCGGGAGCCGCGAAGGATGCGCACGAAGAGGTATTTTGCTGGGAACTTTGCGTTTTGGGAAAAGTCGTTACGTTAGTCGGTGTGGATTGAAGGCGAGCATGTTGTTTGATTGAATATCTACGTGGAGTGGGAATGAATTGACTTACGTGGGATACCATTGTGCCTGAGACCAGCAGGCCCGGAATTGCGAGACCGTAGCACACTTTTTTCATCAATGGGCCGGCGGATCCTAATGCTGGCGAAGCAACATATGAGCCGCAGTAGGTGTACACGACGACGCCGATGACGAGGTAGACGGTGCAGACGGTGCCCTGGCATATCAGCATCGAGCGGACGTAGTGCTGCGGGTTCCGCATCTCTGCCACGATGGGGAAGAAGGCTGGCGTGCCGGAGAACGCGAAGATGATGGTTGCGACGGCGGACATGATTTGTGCAAAGTCGGGGTGGGCTACGACTTGGGTGTCGGGATGGAAGACTCCTGTTTGAGGCGCTGTGGCTGGACGGTCCTGGACTCCTACCGCGATTGTTACGGTCAGAACTATTGAGCGTTAGTTGCATTGTATGGGTTGAGAATACCGATCAGGGACTCGTTTTCGGTTGGTCTTCTTACTTGAAACGAGAATACTGACGGCACCGGCAGCAGCGAGCCAGCTTATCTTAGAGAGCGTCGGGATTGAACACAAAACGAAAGTTGCAACGGCTGCGACAGCCACGAATACGGCCGTGCAAGTGGCATTGCTGGAAACCGCATTGAGTCCGATGGATATGCTCAGGATGGCTGATCCAGAGACGAATACCCAGTCTGGAAAAACTAAAGTCAGCATGACTGCGTATCGTCTTGACTGGACCGAAGACGGAGGCTTGCATACACAGGAGAAACGCCGCTGCGAATACCTCTCGCCCAATGCGTCCGAACATGATGTTGCCGGCATCATCAATGCCATACATTTCTGGGTGGCGCAGTTTAAAGCAACCGACGACATAGTCGGACTAAGGAGGATGAACGGACAAATTAGCAAAGCTGCATGGGGACGCCTAGAGTGTGTTTCGCCAGACATACCCACGTCGTAATGACCCCAACGGCTATCAGGGTCACTATCCCCGGCACGAACCCAAGAGTGTTGAAAGCAGCCGGAACGGAAAGGACACCAATTCCGATTTGTGTCTTGATCATGAGAAACGCTGTGCCAACCCATCCTACCTGCGCAGCATTAGTAGACTTCTCAAATCATCGTGCCATTTGAAGCTGAAGCGATTGATTTACATTTCGGTAGTTTGGACCGTCTTCTTCGATATCTCCGAATACAGGGTCGGAGATTGTAATCTTCTTCTCCAAGTGAAGGCTTTCAACGTCGCCATGTTTGTACGCTGGAATATCGTCGGCTGGCTCGATCGCTAAGGCATCGTGTTTCGGTCTTGCGTTGCGCAACGACGACCTGGAGTCCTGACTGATACGATTGAACGACATGTTGAAGAATGTGTATGCGTATTAAAAAGTCCAAATTGAGGTAACATTTTGCACAGGGCAAGTGGGTTCGATTTAAGGACTGCGTGGAGGGCACCTTGTCAGCTGTAGTGGAACATCACCGGCCAACATCACCGGCCTACGGCGGCGTGGGCGGCCACTATGTCAAGATAGCTGCTGTGAAGTCTCGAGTGAAAAGCTTACCTTAACAATCATTGATAGGCGCCTCCCTGGTAACTTGGTAAGGGAACTTTTACTCCGCAAAGGCAAAACGTTTGTCGATCAATTGACCGAAAAGGCCGACCTTCGCATGGGGATGTCTGTTGCGTCTCCATATTCTCCATAATTTCTCCACGGGATTTCGCGGGGTACCTGAGCGATGAAGTGATTTATCCCAAGTAGGCAAAGGGCTTGCTCTTGACGCTAGAAAAGGGCGTCAGTTGTAGTAATCGGATTAAGAGCCGCGGGGATTCGCGGCGCGGCGAGGTTACATCTCACCGGATGCTTGGCCGGTGGACCAAGTCGCACTGAAAGTTCCCTTAGCGCGTCGAATGCAACACAATGAGTCGAGAAAACATTCTTGCACGCTACGCGTCGTATTGAGAGATCATCGATTGATCATATACATACTTGAGTGACAGCAGGGAGGTAGCACTCCAAGCCGAAGAGGCTCCGGAATGGGAGTCGCATCGGATGTGTGACCGGTCAAATCTGTGGATACATCGGGGAAGTTGAGCGAGAGTCTCACTTGTGCTACTGGGACATTTTCGCGCCTGTTGGGACGATACAGGGTATGCGAAGCCTGCTGCTGTTGGGTTTACCTTGGCGATGGTTTGCCCCTCGAGAGTTGTAGCAGGCTTGATGAGCCAAGAGACAGCGCCGCGAGGCAAGAGATTGAACAGTAGGTAGAAGAGTATGGAGAGTTGTCGGATCGAATCCCCTTGCGTGGGAGTCGCAACGCAGTCGAGCTTCAAGTGCTGTCCAAAGTGAGTCGTCGGTTCGATAGCGGAAGGCGGCAAACCCGCTCAATGTGGCGCGTAAGCTTCTGCACATGAGCTTGGCCATGTGACAATCATGTCAGCCATGAACGACAGAACGAAAGAGTGCAATGGTCCAGCATCATCGACACACTTTCAAGTGTCGTAAGCTGAGACTTAGATGATCGCTTTTGTCTTGCCATCCGCAGAAGAACCGCAGAAGGACATTGTGGCTAGGTAATGCATCGCAACGAGGCGATCCCAAGACTCTTAACAGATCGCAACAAGGCGCCAAGGGCGCTCGAGGCCAGGTCGAAACTAAGTCGCTCGTGTCCTGGAAGTCCGAGGAAAGGAATTCGTTGCCGCAAAAGGCAAAACCTGCAAGTCAGATACAGCAGGAGAGCCTGCTGCGATAGTGCACTCCGTTCAGTGATAAGTTCTCGATCGATCCGCGAGATTCCCAAGATTCTTCATCCGCAATAGCCTCCTCTTCCGTTATATCCAAGTTTCTGGGCTCATGTCGATTGAAAGTACCGCACGAACCGATTAGACTTGACCACTTGTGATCGTTCTTTGATGGCTGAGTCAGTCGGCACCTGGCGCGGACAGGCTTAGTCACTCAAAGATAGTGCCGCATATCAATGCTGAGGAATGCATCTCTCATGGCCCGATGATTGAAAGAACGGTGTTGATGGAGTTGTAGGCCACATCTAGGAGTTAACAAACACACAGCTATCGGTCCACCTGCCATCTCATCTTCGAGAGCGGCCCGTCCAGTACCTCCCGTGCCCGATTAGCGCCTTGGCGAGCCCTCAGAGAAGTACAAGAAGTTTGCGCGCCTCGCGATCTAAGGGAATTTCCTTCCTTCGTGCGGCGACGCGATAAGAATTTGTTTCCCAATGTTGCTTGTACATCTACAATTTCGTGGTGTTGCAAGTGTCCATCGCGATCACAGAGTGAAAATTATTGCATATTGACCTGTCAGCCAACTCCGACTTTTGCCATCTTCGGTGGCACTGTTGGCGCGCTGGCGATCGAACATTCCCTTTTCCTTTGATTTTCTTGCAGACTGTAAATCAGCCTTATATTCCGAGGTGTGATCAGTCTTCTTTCTCCAACGGAGAGTATATGCAGTGATCAACATGTTTGTCTGACGGAAAGCGTATTTCTAGTAGACGTGCATGACATTCGCCAAAATTCGAATTTTCAGAGGAGGTTCCGTCTCTTCTCACTGAGCACGACAACAGCTCGCACACCTTGTCCCATTCCACATTCCATAATGAGCAACCTCAAGATCGTCGCGCTGATATCAGGCGGGAAAGACTCTTTCTTCTCCCTACTGCACTGTCTAGCAAACGGCCACGATGTCGTCGCTTTGGCAAACTTGCACCCGGCCGAAGCCTCATCGACCGAAGACACGGACAGTTTCATGTACCAAACCATCGGTCACGCGGTCATACCTCTGTACGAAAAGGCTCTAGGCCTCCCACTGTATCGCCAGGAGATCAACGGCTCGGCGGTGAATCAGAGCAAAAGCTACGGACCTACTCCTAATGATGCCGAGAAGTCAGACGAGACCGAGTCGCTGGTCCCGTTGCTGCGAAAGGTCGTGGCAGCACACCCGGAAGTAAACGCTGTGAGTACCGGAGCCATCTTGTCGGACTATCAACGCACGCGAGTCGAGTCGGTTGCGCTGCGTCTCGGCTTGGTGCCTCTTTCCTACCTTTGGCAGTATCCTCATCTGCCACCTGGCACTCCGACATCATTGCTTGACGACATGATGACTGTCGGTCAGGATGCGCGGATTATCAAAGTAGCTTCGGGAGGAATGGACGACAGCTTCCTTTGGCAGAACGTTGCGGATTATCGGACGAAGACTCGCCTCGTCAAAGCAGCACAGCGATTTGGAACGGATGGTGATGGTGCTGCCCTGGGCGAGGGAGGCGAGTATGAGACATTGGCTATTGCCGGGCCTGCGCCATTGTGGAAGGCACGAATCGTTGTGGATGAACAGAACAGGTGTGTCATGCCTGGTGAGGCAGGCAGTGCGTCGGTCAAGATAACGAAGGCAGAGATCGCGCCTTTGGAAGACACGCAGATTAAAGAAGTCCGTACACCAGACCTGTTGGATGATCGCTTTGCAAAACTGCTGGAACGTATCGGCGAAGCTACTTCAACGGACCCGGAAGCATCGCCATCGCCCACCCTTGTGACGCATGTCGAGGCAGCGGCAGGTCATGAACATATTCTCATCAAGGACCTGACTGCACCCGGCAAGGGCGCATCGGAACAAACAGAGGCGATTATGCGGAACCTTGACTTTCGATTATCAGAAGCTGATCTCGACTTCTCTAATATCGCATATACCTCCATCATCCTTCGCGACATGGCCGACTTTGCAGCCGTCAACGGCGCATATGGGAAGTGCTTCCAACATCCAAACCCTCCAGCTCGAATCACACTCTCATGCGCAGGGGTTCTACCGCAAGACTCGCTGGTCACAATATCCGCCACGAGCGTCAGACAAACTCCCGGAAAGCAACGAAAAGGCCTGCACGTGCAAAGCCGTTCGTACTGGGCGCCTGCCAACATTGGCCCTTATTCGCAAGCCATCACAGTGCCAGCTTCTTCGCGTTATGGCACCGAATGCGAGCTCGTCTACGTTGCCGGTCAAATACCTCTAAACCCAGCCTCAATGGAGCTCCACAGTCCGCTTGGTCCTGATACCCCAGAAACATTCAAACACCAAGCCGTCCTGGCTCTCCAGCATCTCTACCGCATCGGAGCCGCTGTCGGGGTCCGCAGGTGGGCAAGCGTCGTTGCGTTCACCACGAGCCCCTCGGCTGATGATGCAACGTCGCGAGCCAATGTTGCAAGGCGGGTTTGGCAGGAAGCACACCAGGGCGGTAGGCAACAAGGGGAGGGAGAAGATGGGGATGACGATGAAGATGAAGACTTTGACGTATGGGACCAGCAGCGAGGCGGTGGACGAGCTGCGTGGCAATCTCATGCAACAGAAGAGGTGCAACAAAACAGCGAAGAGCAAGGTGTACCGCCGATGTATGTCATCGAGGTGGACAGTCTGCCTCGCGGTGCGAGTATTGAATGGGTGGCCTATGGAAGCACGGGCTCGAGGACAGAGGCGATTGCAATTCCGCATTTGGCACATTTGTTGGAGATGTTCAAGGACTGCATGCGGTAACTGTTATAGTTGTAGAGTATTCAATAATGCTACCCTTGTAGCTATCGAAGTGGATTTCTGTCGATCAAACCGTTGGGACGGCGATGTCTCCGGGTGAAGATGGAGCGGATACTCCACGCATGTTGTCCATCTAATACCGCCGAGAGTGATGTGTTTAAGTGAGTGCTTCCTCTTATACTTTTAATTCCCAAAGATACTGACACACGAGACCGAGCCAATACTGATCTATCGTCCCGTAGAAACGCCGCGGTTTCCTTCCTCCCGGGAGGATGTGAAAAGACAGTTATGTTCGATTCAAGACCCTGAATGCCTGACTGACTGTTAAAGTTCTGATGGGAGATTAAACCGACGTGATCGAGGTACAGTGTACATATAGCCCCATGTCGTCGATATAGTCAAGTAAATACGAGGCATCGCAAGTTACAAATTGATTGTTGCCCTGATAGTATGGACACACTTTGATACTTTTAAGCGTCCAAGATTCGCGTCAGCGGCGGGCAGTCGTGCAGCTGGTCTCAAGTCTTGTTCGATCGCGTACCAAGGGTTCAAGGTCAACGCGATGCGGGGCGGAGATTAGTGTTCACTGTTAGAACAGGTCGCATCACACACGACATCTCCGCGCCACGCTGGGGACGTACGACTCGAGAGAGCGAGCGGTGTATGTGTAAATGACCTAATTGTATACCTACGGATACGATAGCAGCGTGCCTTCCATGCGTGTGACCTCACTTACAATACGTACACATCACTGACACATTGACCGGCACGTGCCCGCTCCTGCAGCCGCCGACGACTCTATTCTATTCTCTCTTCAGCGGCAGCACACTTCACGACTGCCTGCCTAGCGCCGAACCCAAAAGTCATCTGCGTTTCAGAGCTACAAGGCCTATCGCTCCTCGTTGTTATTGCCCTCTGCACGTCCACATTCAAACATCTACACCAAACCCAGACTTCCGACTCCCACCTCCCCCCGCCGTCCACTCGCCAGCGCTCATACGTCTACTGTCGCAGCCCCCAGCTCTTCGAACCACCGCCAAATTGCCCGCCTGAACGACCCGAGGCTCCAGGGCCTGAGCTGCGCCGCCGGCTATGGGCAATGTCGGGAGCAGACTCGATGATGGGTCGCCTCTTTACCTGAAAGACCAGACGAGATGTGTGTAGTCGTCGCGAGGAACTATATGCGCCAGGGTATCCACTGACTTGTCCGCGCAGTCTTCGTTTCGGCTGTCCATATCACCAACTCGAGGGGCCAGACATTGCTACGCATATCTCCCAACGCATTCCCAGCAACTAGGTATAACACACACAAAGATCCAGGAGACGAGATCCCGGTCGATTATGTACAGGTGCGCGAGACTCAACATGCCCTCTTGACGGCTTTGACAGATGTTGACACCCCTCCAAGGACCCAGAAGCCGCCGCCAACGGACTCCCGCCTACCTTCCTCTTGCGACTGTCGAACGCCGACGAACTGCAATTCCACTTTACCTTTGTCTCCCGCCAGCAGCCGTTGACTAATGGTGCTTCGACGAACGATCCCGTTCCGACTGTGGACACGCAGATTGCTGGCTTGACCTACATCTTTGCATCAAGCCCGAAAGAGGTGGACAACCTGGTCGTCAGAGAATTCCACGCGAATCCAAACCTACACAAGAACTCGAACGTTGAACTGGTGGGAGACTACACAACAGGCGGAAGCGCGAGCGTACAATTCAATTGGTCGTGGAAATGGCGGCCTCCAAAGCCCACCGAGGACCGCGGTGGAGGCTGGCGCAGTAGCTGCAGCTTCGTCGAGTACGATCAAAGGGCGCACAAATTGAACACCCTGGCCGGATTCGATTTCTGGGTGCAAAACGCACAGAAGTACCTGGTGCCTAGGTCGCCTAGATTGGATGTGCCTTACCCGTCCAGGCTGAGGGTGCCCTCAACGCAGTCAATCGAGTCGCGTGTGAGTAACGTGAGCGACTCTGACGGAGAGAGTGGCCCTCTCTACAAGGACCCTAAAGAGCCGTCCTCTCCAACATTCGATCCCATTCCGGAAAACGGTCTTGGCCTGGTCCCTACAATGACGGCGTCCACCATTGGAGGCTCAGGGCCGGTAAAAGTCGATGTTGCAACATGCAAACCAGGAGAAGATCCGGCGACAAACGAGGACGGCCCACTGTTCCGCGCAACGATGCGTTCACTCGAGCAAAAGACTGGCAACATGCGATTGAGGATGAAGAAAGTTCTACGAACGGCTGAAGCAGCCGAAGCAGCACAACACAATTGCAACAATGCGGTCGCGGACTTCACAGACGCCTTGAGAGAGGCTTCTCAATCGAACGCGAACGCCGTACGCCCGGCCTTGGACCACTACTTCGAGAAGATCGCCAAAGAGATCCTGCAGTACGAACGCCAAAACTCTATCAATTTGCACAGACTTATCATCGATCCCGTGAGCAAACTTTACAACAACGAGATTAAACAGGCAGATGTCAAGAAGCGGGAGTTTGACGAAGAAAGCAAGGACTACTACGCTTTCACCAGCAAGTATCTTGGGCAGAGGAGTGAAAGTCTGAAAGAGAAGAAGCAGAAACAGAGCGACGAGAAGTATCAGGTGAAGCGCAGGACATTCGAGTTGAAGCGTTTCGACTACTCGAGCTTCATGCACGATTTGCACGGCGGTCGCAAAGATCAAGAAGTGCTCTCGCAGCTCACCAAATACGCCGATGCTCAGGCTCGCAGCTACTTGACTACAGCGAAGAAAGTCGAGGAGATGGTCCCACAGCTAGACGCTCTGATTGCCGAAGTAAATGCTGCCGAGAAGGATTATCAGCTGATGCGCACAGAACGGGAAGAGAAGCGTCGAAACCTTGAAAAAAGCACCAAACTAGTCAGTGAAGACGGTTCCGTTGTACCGACGGCCTTGTCACATTCGCTTTCTGTGTCGGCAGGCACGCGTTCAGGACCGGATCATTCGAGTAGGGTATCGAGTTACGGCGCTCTTGGAAGCTCGCCGCCGTCGACAAGCATGGCGATGCAGCCGCAACAAGGTGGTGTTCTTTCGACGCCTGCTAGCGCGTCGTCTGCAATCAACACAAGCCCAAGCAACAGGTTCAAGGGCATCCGTGATCTTGACGACAGCAACATTGGCAACACAAATCTCACTCAACGCAAAGAAGGGCTGCTTTGGGCTTTGAGTCGGCCTGGCAGTCACGTCGACCCGAAAGGTCTGAACAAGCAAGCCTGGCACAAGTTCTGGATAGTGCTCGATCAGGGCAGGCTGTCAGAGTATGTCAACTGGAAAGACAAGCTTGACCTGCACATGGACCCTATAGATCTGCGCATGGCATCGGTTCGAGAGGCACGCAACTCCGACCGGCGATTCTGTTTCGAGGTCATTACACCGCAGTTTACTCGAGTCTATCAAGCGCCCTCCGAGGAAGATGTGAAGGCATGGATTGGAGCTATCAACAACGCGCTGCAGAGTGCATTTGAGAATCGCGCTTCTCCTCTTGCGTCGCCCGCTCCGACCCAGCAGACTAGCCACCGGAAGGATATCGCTGCTGTGCTGACTGGCAAGAGTTCTTCCTTCTCTGGTCACCGGCAGATTTCCAACCCTAACCGATCTGATGCGCAGAAGTCAGTCAGCAGGCATGCAACGACTGGCGAAAAGCCTAGCATTGGACGCACGACCAGTGTCAACGATGCTGAGGCTTCTCTGCTCTTGCAGCGCGTCCGGAGTGCAGACGAGGGCAACCGCGTCTGTGCGGATTGTGGGACTGACAGCAAGGTGGATTGGTGTTCGATAAACCTCGGGATCCTGCTCTGCATTGAGTGCTCCGGAATTCACCGCTCTCTTGGCACACACATATCCAAGGTCCGGTCTCTGACGTTGGACACTGCCGTCTTCACTCAGGATATTATCGAACTCTTGATGCTTGTGGGCAACCGCGTGAGCAACATGGTCTGGGAAGCGAAGCTGGACCGCTTCCTCAAGCCTTCACCTCAGTCAACACGCGAGCAACGACTCCACTTTATCACGGCTAAATATATTGACCGCACATATGTTTCTGCCGGCCACGTCTTGCAATCTGCTGATGATCTCCTGCTGACAAGCATCAAACGAAACGACATTCAGAACGTCTTGCTCGCACTCGCTCTGCGTGGAAATCCCAATGCACAAGACCGTTCTCGCTCCACGCATGCTGTCTACCTTGCGCTCGCAGCCGCAGATCCAGCCGCGCCGGGCGGAGGTGCCAGCAGTATCAGCCATGTCAATTCATCGTCTACATCAACACTACGTGGAATCTCCACCGGTGGCCCAGCCAAAACTGCCGCTACAATCGATTCTCCCAACGCCCCGCCTCGCAAACCATTTGCAGTGGCTGAATTGCTCTTGCAAAATGGTGCAGACATCCCGAGCGATCCTGCACCTATCCCATTGTCACAGGCAGCAAAAATGTACTTGGAATACAAGACGGAGCTCAAACTCGGTCGCAGCCCGGCACCACCGTTGAGCTCCCCTGCCCAACAGGCCCAGCAAATATCATCGACCGGAGCGCGCGACGCCAATGGTGATTCCTTGTCCTCTCTTCCCAGCAGAGCGCTCGGCAGCAGTAGCGGCTTTGGATCCTCGTCGTCGTCTTCATTTGCCTCATCATCGACACCGCTGGAGAAGCGAGATAGTCGAAGCTTGAAACGAGGCAGCGGCGGCTTCAGCAAGATCAGCGGCAGCCTGGAAGCTTTCGAGGGAATGGTTCGCAAGTAGAAGGGCAAGCCTTACCCCTCGGGTGACCCGTTCATCGAGGGAGAGACGAATAATCCACAGCAGAGGATGATGATGACGGCGACGACGACGGCGACGAAGAAGCATAAAGAAAAGAGCGACGTCGACCCTCTCTACGAACGAAGACGATGGAGACGCAGAAGTACGGCCGATTTCAGGCGCGCCTCTGCGGCTGCCAATGTCGCCGCTATAGCGACGCGCTCCGCACACCAGCTCCCAATCCTCATCAGCGACAGCGAAGACAGCAGCGAGAGCGAGAACTATATTTCGCCAAAACCCCTTAGAAGCAGTGTCAACGTCAACGGCAGTGTCAACGCCAACTGCAAAAGCAGCATCAAAAGCCCACCCAAACCCAAACCATCCACCCGCTTCCGCCGCGCCGCCTCAAGAAGTCTCCGCGGTCCCTGGCAGGGCGACGGCGCCTGCGACGCCCTCTTGCTCGCTTCCCACTTGCAGCAGCAGCAAGCTTCCCCCGTGGGAGTCGTGAGCCGCTTTGCCGTCAGGAGGCACGCTGTCATGGAAGGCATCCGAGAGCGCATCGCTGGGCTCAGACAGCGCGCTGAGACGGTGCCGGGCAGGCTGGAGTGGTTTGCTTGATTCGGGCGGGTGGGACTGTATTACTGCTGCTTCCTCTTTGCTTGTGGGAGTATCAGTAGTCGTGGTCCAACGCGCCTGCGTTTTGGATGGCAAGAATGGGAATGGGAAGGGTGGGACCTGGACGGAAAATTGAAGGTATTTGGGTATTCTGGGTATGGGGCTATTTTTTGGGGGGGGTAGTAAAGGGTAATCGGGTACGGGTATGACGGGATAAACCTTTGGGTATGATAGGTATAGGTACCTATGAATGGCTGGCTAGCTTGCTTGCTTACGGGCTGGGCTGGGCTGGGCTGTGAAGTCGAGGACGGGCATTGACAAGGTGTCGGGATTATAATGCGTAATGGGTAATGAAATCGGGAGGGGAGGGGAGGGGATGAGCGTCATTTTACTACTACCACCATGACTACCACCATGACTACTATCAAGTGAGAACCGCTATTATAGGAGCATGAGGATTCTGGGAGCTTGAGGCTGAAAAGGGTTGCTCGGTTGGTTGATTAAAGTACTCTGAAAGTATGTATGTGTAGGATATGATATGCTACCCGGAAAAAAAAAAGATGTAATTCTTGATCTTCATTGTCTTGTTATTACTGGCGCCAGCGGAGTGTTGAAGAGTATTGTCCAAGTAGTACTCGGAAGGAAGATTGTTCTTACGTCCTCTTAGCTACCTACATAGTATGCATATACACTGCTTTTTTTTTCTCGAGAAAGCGACGTTGCTGGTTGCTAACACCACTGGCGCTTTGTTTTGTGTCGCTTTTTCGACGGATTGCACACACGATCTCTCTCTCCCTCCCTCCCTCTTCTAGGCGGCCGTTGGTGGGCATAGCTCAATGTGGTCATCTAGGCTTGTGCCGCAAGAGTATGTAAACTAACAGCGATGAATCACCATCGTGTCGTGCCGACTTACGGGTCTGAACTTCTTGCTGTGCGACACGTATGTAGGTAAATGTTTTCGGTGGCCGTTCATTTTTTACCCCATACGACCCAGCAGGGGTGTCTTGCTGCTGCGTGCTGGCGACGCAGCAAAGTAGGTAGGCCACTTATGGACTTCTATTCTGCTACATCTATCGGCCTCATAACTGGACAGCGTGCGTGCCAAGATGGCGTGGCCGACTTCTTGTTGCTCAGAGTGTTTCGCGTGTGTGGGTACTATGATGCGTTTGTTGGGCTGCAGGAAGGGGTCGATGGAGCGGATTTATGCGCACTTTGGGGTAGGTATTCTCGGCTGACAAGCTTGCTCGATGGATGGAAGGGCCAGAGGATGTTGAAAAATGATGCAGCCGACACGGCTTCACAGTACCGAAGCGGACATGATTCAATGAACCCTTCTCAGCCTTGCAACGGTAGTACATGCTGCACCAGAGCGCTTTGTCGACACAGCGGACACATGGGTTGCTCTCGCAGCCACTCGGAAATGCACTGCCAGCAGAACACGTGGCCGCATGTGGTTGCCGACGGATCTTTCATCGCTTCCAAGCAGAGCGTACATTTCCGTTGCTGCTTGCCGTCGATCCATCGCATGCTTTCGTCATCGCTGAGATCGTATCGATGTTGGCCGCCATCAGCACCGCTGTCGGCCAATGGCAAAGGGGTGTTGGTGATGCGAGCGAGATGTTCGCGTTGCGCCTTGGGATCGGTGGTGCTAGCAGACTCGAACAAGAGCGGAGTGGTGAAGGTCGGCGTGGACTCTTCGTCTGCTATCGCGTCCTCGTCTGACGTGCCTGCGGACGGCAAAGGTTGCCGCGCGTTCTGCACGTCCTGAAGAGCTTCTTGTGCGTGTGTGTATCCTTGTACCATCATTTGCAAGACGAGCAACACACCCAAGACTTCGTAGCCGACGCGTTGGTCGCTGGGCTCGACTCTGCGGGTGAAAACATAGCGCAGGCCGATGAGGCGCTTGGAGAGCTCGTAGTAGGCGCCTGTGAAGTAGAAGGTGGCAAGACTGAGGGCGTAGAGGAGTGAGGGTGAGGTGAGGGAGTCGAGGTGCTTGAGTAGGTACAGCTGTACTTGTGCGCTCTTCGGGGCGGGTTGCCTGCTTCGAGTGGGAGACGAGGCGCGACGCTGGTGGGATTTGCGGACGGTGAGCTCGAGTTTGGCACGAAGGCGACGGCGCAGTGCTGGCAGGATGCGGCTGAGGAGGTAGGGAGTCAGAACGCTCGAGAGGATGTAGGAGGTGCGGCGAGTGATCGAGGGCAGGGTGTGGTCGTCGTCGTGGACCTGGACAATGTCGGTGTATTCCTCACCGAGCGTGCGATTGCCAACAAACGTGGTGAGGCCTAGGTAGAGGAGCTCGGTGAAGGTACGAGCTTCATTCGCCCAGGCGTGGGAGGCGCGAGCACCGTAGAGTGATCGCAAGATGTTGGACAGCTGTTGCAGGAGGTGTGATTGGAAGTATGCGTCCTTTTGGTGCGAGCGGATGATGTCTGGCGCGCCGGCCCATGGGTAAGTGAATGTGCTGAGGGCTTCGCGATGCGTGTCAGGCGCCGTGTCATGTATGTAGTCGGACATTATTCCTGCAGTCTTGTCGTCTTGCAGTGGATTGAAGGCCGTTGCTCATATCATCACGTCTATACCAGCATCCAATTCACCAACATGGCCAAACTAAGGCAGGCAGCTGCAGGTCAATCGCCGAGGTACAATTCGGCGGGTCACATGTTCCTCACCGCCCGGCAGTATTTTGTTCCTCTTCGTTCAGTCTTGTCTACAGCCTGAAGAAAGCAAAGCAATTCGACCATGCCATACCATCAAGAGCATATCACAATTCAAGCACATCTCACACTCGGAGAATGTGCCCGGCGCTACTTTTAATGCAATTCTTCGAGATAAGGTACCAAGAGTCTCTCTCTTGGATCAGACATGGCGGTCGTAACCTGTGCTGGGCATACACGTACTGTAGTTGCTCGAGCTCTCTTACGACTTACGACTCTCCTCGACAGCCTCATTTATACCTCTTGCGACTACTCTTGCACATGCAAAGCGATGGCTGATGAGAAGCCATATTCTTCTTCTTCTTCTGGCATACCTGACGATTGATCGATCACGATGATCACAGTGATGAAGCTCAGGCCAGGATATGGAACGGTCTCAGCCGACTCTCAAACGCCGCGGCAATCCTCCAATATTTCATAGGAGGTAAGCCAAGAGTGGCTGATCACAGTGACGTCGCGTCTTGGTAAGGATCAATCAAGGTCACGGGGATAGTCAGGGAGTCCTGGCCGTCCGCCAGTTTTAGCAGTAGGCTGTAAGGCTCCAAGCCTTACCGCAGGGCTGTGTTACTCCGATACAAGGCTGTGTCCTGTATACCGAAGCATCGTCACTCCACCTTGTCTTGGTGCTCTTGATTGGTTCACTCATTCTAGTCCACGCTACTCCTGACAGGCATTACTTCGCACCCAAAAGAATCACGCCTCAGCCTCGTTTGATCACCGCATCTATCGAGTAGTGAACAACGACACTTCCCTGGCACGGATTCGAGTTGCGTCATCGTGGCTAACCGTGATTGCCAAACACCCGTCGGCCACGCAACACCGCCTGGGCATCTCCTAGTCTCTCTTCTCTGCTGGTACCTGCCTTTTTAACTCTCGACCTTTAAGGCTTCACTACCTTATTATCTTCATTGTCTCTCTCCACTTCCACTTCCATCATCAATCATCAAACACACTCTTCACATCACTTTAATCTCACAACAAACAAACCAATCCATCCACACAACACAACACACAAACAGTCAACATGCAGCTCACCAACTACGCCCTCACCCTCCTCCTCCCGGCCTACCTCGCCGCTGCTCAGGGTGGTGCCGAGTCCGTCGGTCAAGAAGTCGGTCAAGGCCTTGGAGCCGTAAGCTTCCCTCTCCAATCCCCACAGATCCATAAGCATACAAGTATCTAACAAACATCAACAGGCCACTTCCGCTGTTGGCGGAGCCGGTGCAACTGTGACTGATGCCGTTGGCGGCGCTGGCGAGACCGTAAGCTTCCCTCGTCAGTCCTTTCACAACCGCAATCCCGACTAACAATCGAGACAGGCTGTCGGTGGGGCCTCTTCCATTGGCTCTGAGGGTGTGTCTGGCGCGTCTGGTGCCTTCAGCACCGCAACAGACGGTGCCGTTGGCGCTGGCTCGACGGTAAATCTCCCTTCATAACCCTCACAAATCCACAACCACGACTAACAATCAAACCAGGCTGTCAGTGGTGCATCATCCGTTGGCTCTGCTGGTGTTTCTGGCGCAAGCAGCGTTGGCTCTGCGGGCGCATCTGGCGTAACCTCTGCAGGCGGCGCTGGCGTATCAGGAGTCAGCTCCGTTGGATCCGAGGGAACGAGCGCTGTCGGAAACGCCGCGAGCACAGTGACCGACGGCGCCGGCAACGCCGTGTCGACCGTCCAGAGCGCTGGCGCAGGTGCCGCTTCCGGAGCATCGCAGGGCGCCAACGACAACGACGACGACGACTCCGAGCCTACCAGCAGCGAGGACTCTGGCGCCGCGGCCACGCAGGGCGCCGTGGCCGGCATCTTCGCCGTCGGTCTTGCCGCTGCTCTTCTCTAAACGATTTGAAGAGAGGAGCTACGAAATGAGACGTGTTTTGATCTGTGATTATTCACGCATGCACGCTGCAAGCAGGCACGCCTGCTTCGGAAGGCTATAACAGCACGGCACGATGGAAGACTTTGTTCATTTTTCTTTAACTTAATAATAACAACCGCAACGCCAGGCAGGAATGGCATTGATGAAGAGATTAACTGTACATGGGAATCGAGGAAATGCATAGACATGTATGTATTGTACTATCAAAAGAAGAAAAAGAAGATATCCCAAAAGTCTTACTTGTACACACTGCAAACATGCACGCACGGCACTTACTCTTCTGTACAATACGCCTCAGCGTTCACTTGTTGCAGATCAAAACGTTGTAGTAACCTTCCCCATTCCTTTCCTCTATCATGCGCTCCATGCGAACGATGTGATGTGATGTGACACGACATGACGCCCGCATGATGCTGACGAGAACCTTGAGGGAAAGTCTATCTGATGTGATGATCGAATACTTCGAAATCGGAGGTATACATGCACACTCGAGCAGCTATGTAGACAAATCGTCGCTTTTCGAAGTAATTTGATCTCAGTAGTGGATCGACTACATACTCTGACAACCTAGATTATCAAGGCGGGTGATGTTACTACGGTACCTGTGCCAGAGAGACATTCTTCTCAGATGTATTGCATCTCAAGCTTCTCAGCGGATCGACCTCTTCAGTGTGATACCAAAGCGGCTGGCATCACCACAAGGCAACTTCATATATCCTCAGGCCAGTGATATACCTAGTAGCTGACTACGCCTCTCTCGTACTCACAGATTGAAGGTCGATTGTTCGATGCTGCTGATAGTACTGTACTTGAGTAAATGGATATCTCTCTTGTTGGCAGGTGGGTATCAGAGACACTGTCCTAGGAGACCGAGTTGAGACTACCTTACGCAGTCGTACCGTAGAGGTGTTAAAATGAGTCCATTATTCTACCGTAGAGATGTCCCGATCTTTTCTTTTTCTTTCTCCAAGGAGGCTGTGCTGGAGTTTGTGCTTGAGAGATATGGTTGGTAGGTAGCAGCAGCATAGGTAGGGATGCCTCCCTCAGATCTGCTATTCCGCATTCCGAGTACTGACCTGTACCGAAGTATGTATGTAGGTGTATACCTGGACAGTAGTATGCCGCCAACTCCCGTTGAATTGCCGCGGAGCTGGCTTGCTGCGCTGGGAATGCCTTGTTATGGTGTATCTTAGTTACATCTTGGCTGATACTCGTCGTGCCAGATGACGAAACGCAGTTGCTGGGATTCCGATGAGGTCGAATCTTGCCATGTAAATGTATGCTGCACAGTCAAACTATCGGTTTGAGCGTAACTTCATCTTGAGAGTGGATTCCAAGTGGTTGTGATTTACCATTTCGATAGCCCTACGCTTAGTGCTTCCTTTCGGAATGCCAATGCCGGATGCTGATCATCATGAAGCCGAACGGACCCGCTGACACGTGCGAACTGCTGGGCTGTGTTGGCTGTGACGAGGACAAGGGCCGAGTCTGAACAAC
>Ga0265797_10002440_pt1 | contig 31290 bp, 29 predicted proteins | sample P2T30metagenome_FD_192433 | JGI IMG/M metagenome (GOLD analysis project Ga0265797, IMG submission 192433) | Plant litter microbial communities from East Loma Ridge, Irvine, California - P2 T30 | ecosystem: Environmental > Terrestrial > Plant litter > Unclassified | place: USA: California... | reverse complement strand
CAGGACTATCGTTTGAGACATGGCCCAATTGATGCTCATTCGAATCCTGTTAAATTTGAAGGAGGTGCACCGTGCATGCTGTTCAAGAATTTGACGAGATGTGAGCTGCTTTTCGCGATGAGCGAACATTGATGGGAGTAAGGGGAGAAACTCGGCTTTGCATCAATGTTGGACGCGCCCTACGGTTTTGTGAACGGCACGCCTAGCGTTACTAAAGAGCGCCTGCCGTTTTCCGACGGATATGACGCAGCTTCCGCGACCCGCACGGAATTGAATCACGTTTCTTCAATAATGCTGTATTTCACGGGATGCTCGATACAGGTATGCATTCTGACCACATGAGCCGATGGACATACATGTCATGCGGTGCTCACGATGACGCTCGTTCTCTGTACGAAATAACATGCTAGCCGTACTCAGGCTTGCAAAATTCGCTTCAATGCTTTGTGTAGAGCGCACCTGCGTAGGCTTTATCGTGAGGCTTCAACACATCGCTGGTCGATGTTGCTATTTACGAAGTTCCGTACGTTCGCGTGCACCGTGAGAGGTGAAGCTCACTGCGCGGATCACTTCCTTCCTTGGAATTAGTGTGCTTCCGTTCGGATCTTACCAACACCGTCCAGGCAACCAACACCCAACACTTCACCATCTCGGTTTACCCATACACTGTCTACCGATTCGTGTTATCAGTCTCTATTTTTTCATGCGGCCGCACTCTCCTGTCAGGTAAAGTCGGGTCTAATGTAGGGCGGTGCGATGACAGTTGCGAATTGAGGTTATTCTGCAATTGGAGGCGACATCCAGAAGTCCTGAGGGCCGTCATACATAAACCACGTGCGGAGTCAAAACATATCGTAGGTGTCAAGGGTTGATAGTTTCAGCAAGCGTTGAAGAGTACTGACGGTGTCTAAGGAGCGTAGTAAACAGATTGCGAGCCGCTCGAGACTCGCCGTAGCATCAGAATGTCAGATAAAACGAATCGTGCAGCCGAGACAGGCGATTTTGGGCCATATTACACCACTCTGACCCCGATAAAGAGCCCAGAATCCGACAAACCAAGCAGGAAATCATCAGAGCAGGCTTTGAATCGAGCTTGTGAGGCTTGTCGTGTCTCAAAAGTGAGGTGCTTGGCAAATTCGGACTCCAGCTCGACCCAATGCCAAAGATGTGCGAAGGCCAACAGACCATGCGTGTTTGCGCCACCAGCAAAGAGACGGCAACGGAAAAGGACGGATGTAAGGGTCACGGAGCTAGAAAAGGAAATCAAGCAGATGCGAGACCTGCTCAAGACGACCAAGGAGCGATCATCCAACGATTTGAGCGATCAGGAATCTGGCGATGAAGATTCGGATGATCAGACGAATGATGTGGACAAGTTTACACCACCAGAACCTCCACTGCGGAGCAACAAAGCGACAGTTACTCCTGCCAGCACGAGTGAATGGTCAAAACAGTCCATTGACAAGACTCACGACCCGAGACTGAGCAAATGCGGACCGAAAGACTCCATTGGACCAGCCGAGAACGACATTATTGAACGAGGTGTGCTTAGCCAGGATCTAGCTGAAGAGTTGATCTCGATATGGCGCAACGACCTGGTCAACGGATGTCCTGGTATCACGATTCCGCAACACTGGACTGCTTCTGCCCTTCGAGAAAACAAGCCCAGTCTGTTTCATGCGGTCATGGCAGCTGCAGCACATTCGAAGGGTTCCGAGCTCTCCGATCGGCTGCATGAAGAGGCCGTGTATCTGTATGCGAGATCTGCCTTCATAAATGGCGAGAAGTCGGTGCAGACCATACAAGCCATGATCGTCAGCGTAGCTTATTACTCCCCACCGAAGACACCTGGTCAACTACAGATTTATCAGTGGGTCAATATGGCGGCGTCCAGGTAACTCCTCGCTTTTGTCCATTGCCGTCAGTCTAGGGCTAACTTGCTGATGTAGTAAGCAATCTTCCTTCAATACGAGCTGAAGTGATTTGCAGAGCTTTTTACAACTACTTGCAGACACTTATGTCTTTATTGGCACTTTGTTTACTCTTTGAACTCTACTGACCGAAGTTCCCAGTGGCGTTGGAGCTAGGCCTGGCTTCCAAACCTCGCACACATGAGCAGCTCCCCAAACGAGCCATAAGATCGTTACAGAAGATCTCCTCGCCTGAAGAGCTACTTGAGCACTGCCGTACAGTACTCATCCTATACATCATTAGCGCTGGCTTCTCCATGAGACTGAAGCGCCCTAACATCCTGCTGTTCAACAGTTGGATGGAAGAGTGCGTTACTATGCTTCAAAAGTCGAAGCTACTTGATGACAGGAAAACAATCGCCCTGCTTAAATTGCAACGTATAGCGGACGAGGCTAACACAGCTTTTGGCTTCGATGATGCAAGCACTAGTTTCAGCCTCTCAGAACTCCGCATGCAGATCATTCTGCGCATTTTCGACCGGAGAATGCAGGACTGGAAGAAGTCGATACCCGAAGAAGTTATGACAGTATATCTCACCATCGAGTATTACCAGAACATGCTGTCGATGTGGGAGTTTGGGATGGACGGCGGCCGTTACGATGTCACTGAGTTCAGGAACAGACACCTTACGCTGCCCGCATTAGACGATGACTGTGTCCAACCAGAATCCCTTCTATCCCGCTCAGCCCTACAGATCAATGCTACGACAAAGTGCATAGGCGCCGCACACTCCATCCTCGACTGCTTCATTGAAGTTCCCACCGAGCGCCTCCAAAAAGCCCCAAACGTTCTCTTTGTCCGCGCCATCTATGCGCTTGTCGCGCTCATGAAAGCCGACTACGCAGTCGGCACAGACGCCGAAATGGGTGAACTACTCGAATCGCAGAGCCTCAAGGTCGATTACTATCTCAACACTGTTTTGGCTCGGACCACTGAGGCCATTGGCCCACAAAAATGCCGCATTCCCTCCCACTGGAAGTTTGTAATAGAAGCAAAGTTGAAGTCATGGCGTGATGAGTATCGAACTTGGAGAGAAGAAAAGCGACATCTCAAGCGCAGGAAAGTCGACGATGGAAGCGGAATCGCAACGGGCGATCAAACGCCAACGTTTGCAGACTCCAGCCAAGCACCGGCCTCAGAACAAGAGCAATCAGCGTCAATGCCCAATTTCGCTCTCACCAATCCGTACCAAAACTACATGCCGCTCGACACCACGAACACTGGAGGCCAGATAGTCGACTCCTCAACATTTACCCCGGACATTGGAGACTTCACAGCAGCATTCCAAAACGGTGATCTGTATTTGTGGAATGATATGACGGCTGATAGTTTTGGGGGGTGGGTGCCGCAGAGTGCTATGTATGGTGGAATGGAGTTCGGGTCGTTGAATGGGCAAGGCTTCTAGTATTTTGCGTGGGTGAGGCTTATGAGCTCGCTGGATTATGAGCATGTCTTCAAAGCGGCCATCGAAAGCACGCTGAACAGACCTCATGAAAGGCGCTTTGAATACATCCAGGCCACACTCAACTCAACTCAAGACACGGTGAAGATACGCAGGTTCTCAACGCGTTGCCCTGGTTAGTGACTTTGGACTCTTTCATCCAATTCCGACTTTTGAATCCGGATTCTGCTTTTCTGCCTCGCTGCGCGTTAGTACCCTCCGAGCGACCGTTCGACGAGTAGGTATTTCAAAAGCCTCTCCACGGGGCTTTCAGCTGTCGTTAGATAGGACCAAAAAGCTGCGCGCGGCCGATTGTTTTTCCACCATTTGGTAACAATCAACAGACGGTAGAGGGTCTTGAATCTTCTGGCCAAGGTCTAACCAATCAGAGTGTGATGTATTGACGGTGTTTACTTTTTTTAGGCATGCTGCGAGGAGAGGATGAATGTACTTGACGTTTGAAAACCTGATTTGATTATGTGTACAACTGACATGCATGTGCATGCATGATCCCGCAGCCAATACGTTCTCCTCGCAACTAATTCGTCAATTCAAGGAAATGCTATTGTGTGTGACCCAACACATGTTGTAAACTCCGAGCTTAAGGGATATCAGACGCAGACTATGAATGAAAAACTTTGGTGTCGTAAAATGGTCCGTGCCGGATACGGTACGGAGTAATATATACAGGCGAGATTTGGTGGTTGGTGTTGGTTTGGCATGTGATAGCGAGGTAATATCGCCTTATCGTAGACAATCGGTCGATCCAATCCGACCACAGCGGGCGCCCACGCGCGGGTAACGTGTCTGCTGTGGTTTTCTTCCGAACAATGATGAATTCGCTAGGTGAGGCTCTGGTGATGTCCGATCTTCGATCCTTCGGTCCTACTCTGCCTAGACGAATATGAAGTAAGGCCGAAGCCGACTTTAACCGTAATCTCGCTCGGGCGAAGTTCTCGCGAAGATTGATGATGCCAGTGTGAAAGTTGTGTGGCAGAAGCCTAGAGCTCCATGCCCTCGATGTCTCTCATGACAACGGCCATCTGTGCTCTCTTCGCCGCCTCGTTGAGCAGCGCCATCTGGCTCAAGTAGTTTGTGGTCTCGGCAGCAGTCTGGCCTGCACCCTGCCGGTTCGGCTGGTACTCGAAGCTTGGGTGTCTTTGTGGTGCAGTTGGTTGTTGCTGTTGTTGGCTAATCGAGCCAAAGAATGGCTGTTTCTGGTTTGAAGTGGGCGATTTTAGCGGCGCCGAGGACGCAGACGACTGTGACGACATGCTGCTGTAGCTCGATGTGTGTGAGGCACTCGTTGACTGAAGAGGGGCGAAGGCTGGCCGTATGGAGGACTGCTGGGTGTGCTGTCTTGACATGTTGTACTGGTTGGCGGCACTATTGACGTTTTTCGGGCTGTGAAGCAAACGAAGAACAGAAGGTAAAGGTGAACGACGGCAGTGGTGCAAAAAGTCTCGAGGAAAGACAGGCTGATGTATTGTGCGTGGAGGGCGGGAGGACGGGAGGACGTGGAGGTTGGTAGGCTAATGATCTGTAACGGTCGTGCAGCGGTGGATGCAGTATCAGTCGATGGGCAGTAGCGAATGAATCTGTCTTAATATGCGAATTGACGACCTTGATGCAGTCTTAGCCAGATCGCCGTCGCCGCTTTGTATCAAGTAATATTACTGAGACTTCGAAAAGGCTGAAGGCCGGTAGATGTGTCCACGGGGATAAAGGCAAGTACTTGTGGTCTGAGCCGAGGCTTTAGGTGGTAAGGCGGGTCGTGAAAAGAAAGGCTGACCAGCGCGTCATTCGCCGGGACATTTACCGAAAAGTTGATTCGCATGCTTGCTCGTCTCGAGACCAAAGATCTACCAAGTTGCTAGCCTAACGTAGCCACGGTCTTTCTAGATATCAAGGACCTGACTCTGCGAAAACGTTTGCAATAATATGCCTGTAGGTCTTCTTTTCGTTGTTGCTTTCTTATGAGTTGCGACTGACGCGCACAGCTCATCCTCGTCAGCGGTGCGAACCATCGCTCCTCCCACATGCGCCGCCCATCCTAACATCAGATTAGGTTACCCCTCCGCGGGGAAGACTTCCAGAGCGCTGCAGCTCAAAGAGAATTTCGAGGCAAGAATCGCGAGCACAAGCGCCGACGCACGCGTTAGCCGCCTCAAAGTCCATCTCATCAACGACCAGACCCTCGGCGTGTCGCGATCCGTCTACCACACTGCGAAAGCCGAGAAGGATGCGCGCGCGGAGGAATATTCTGCCGTGAAGAGGGTACTGTCTCGGGATGACATTGTCATCGCCGATGGTTTGAACTACATCAAGGGCTTCCGTTATCAGCTATACTGCGAAGCCAAGGCGGTGCAGACTCCAAGCTGCGTGGTCAGTCTACGTACTACCACAACGCGAACTGAGGGCTGACAGTCCTAGAGTTGCACGTAGGGACACCACCTGACCGATGTCGCGAGAACAACATGAAGCTACTGGCCGATACTGAAGTCGATGGAGGGTATGAAGAGGAAGACTTCGAGAACCTGATCTTCAGGTACGAGGAGCCCAATGGCATGACACGGTGGGACAGCCCACTGTTCATTGTCGTAGAGGAGGACGAGATACCACCATGCGATCAGATGTGGGAGGCGCTTGTTGGCAGTGATGGCAAGACCAAGGTTGTCAGGCCAAACATGGCGACTGTACTGGTATGCTCAGGGCGATCACTTTTCTTTCGATTCAAGCTAATACAGTCAGAAACCTGCGACCGAGCAGAACTACCTATATGAACTCGACAAGTCAACTTCCGATATCCTCGCCCAAATCATGACATACCAGAAAGACCACGAAGGCGAAGGAGGGGGCGAGATAAGGGTCTCGGACGTGGAGAAGCCTATCGAGCTACCTGCGACGCCGATGACTCTCCCGCAGCTACAGCGCATACGACGCCAGTTTATCACGATGAACCGCCAGCATAGTCTGTCCAAGGCCCGTGTAAAGGAAGTCTTCGTCGACTACCTCAACTCCGAGTTCCTCCGCTAGAACACTGAGACATTCGCAACGATGTGCAAGAATCTTCACCGGACGAGCAAGGAAATAAGATGAGATGAGGACGCATGGGGGTGTCGGATCCGACCTTCCACTCGACCGGTTCATGGGATGCAGACATGCATAGGGTTCATGGGCACGCGTTATGGAGAAAGCTGCTTGCACGACACAACGGTTTGGCACTTCGATGGGAGACAGGACCATGATAATGAGTTCGAGTCTACTCCATGTCAATTCTGCCGCATGAGTGGGCCGGCACTGCTACCCGCCCGCCAAAGATTTTGGCCTCATAGGATGCACATGTTCTACCCCGCACTTGAAGCTTCACCCTTCAGGACATGTTGGCTCAGCCGCATGGGATGTACAGGTCCAGCCGTGTGGATTAGTGCATCTTTGATGTCCTCGGTATCGTTTGCACAATACTGCCTCCCTGCAAGATGATGCAGGCGGAGCATGGGGCGTAAATTTTCTGGACCTTATTGGTAGCGATCCAACGATATCTACACATGTCTGTCTCACGTTGACTGAAGTTCTTTGCGATTTTGTACCGAGTTCTAGAGTTTATCTTGAAATCGTTGAGGTCTGTGTAGATCGATTTCCTTGCTCAAGCGGTGTGCAGCGCACGTTGATAATCCTGGACATACTCGAAGTGCTTAGCTCGAGGGTCATACAAAACACACTCCGCTTGGATTTTGACGTGCAGTGGACTAGCAAAGGAGAATGTTCTACGGGCCAACTCCATTCGTTATTTTCCGAAGGGATTGGGGATCGTAAACCAGCGCAATGAAAACTACGAAAAGAAGACGCAATTTCCCATCCGTTACGACCCCAGAAACAAGATGGACATGCGAACTCAGGGCAGCACTCTACAAATCTCCCCGTTAACTTCAGTCAAGCCCATCATCCTTGTCGTCCTCGGCGTCACTGCCATCATCGACAATCTGCTCCAAGCTCCCGAGCTTCGCGAGCCCCTTGCTGAACATTGTTGGGCTTACTTCAGACGCGGGACGCTGGACAAGAGCTGTGATTGCAGCCTTAGCTGCGGTCTCCTGTTCGATTGAGATTGTGCTCGATGAGCCCTGCCTCAGCAATACGAGACCGGGTGTCCAGGAACAGCACTTGCGATTGAACAGCCTCAGAGAGTTCGTGTAGTACCGAGTGTTCTCGATTTGGACGCATTCACCCTCCGCATCCTTGTCCCTGTGGTCGAATAGAAGGCATGAATCGCAATCATTGTGCCTGATGCCATCCTTAGAGCTGCTGTCCACATTCTGGAGCCCATGTCTGGGGTTCACTCGTGAGAAGCTTGACAGCATTTGCGGACAGCGGATCGCCAGAATGCATGGCTATCGGGTCTGGCTCTCGGAACTTAATCGTTCAGGTCATGAAGTTGTAGTTGGCCTGGAGGACGAGGGCAGCACCGGGAATGCGAGGAATCCACGAATGTGTGTGGCTTGATTTCGAGCCAGTCAGCCACTCTAAGAACGCGATAGCCTTGACGAAAGTAGAGAGGGAGCCTGGCTCACTCTCGTCGACAAGTCGCCACATGTGGTGGGCCCGCAGGTACCTGGATTTCCAGTTCCCAGAGTGTGGAGGATCTTGAAAATCGATCCGACATGCAACTGAGGATGCTTGACCCCAGTTTGTATACCCGCCAATTTCTGGAAGCAACGACCATGCGTGAGGGTGTGGCTTGCCATCTTTGCGAACTTCGAATACGAGGCGAGGATGTTGTGTGGAGCGTCCTCGGGTATCCAAGGCATGGTATAGTACGGCTGTCCGACCGGGCTTGTCGTTGTCGTGACCTGGGGAGGAGGTGGAGAAGAGAGGGCGCTCCAGAGGGTTTATATACTCACAGGGGAACGAGACTAGCGCGCAATCGCAACGCTAAGTGAGAGTGAGAGTGAGGCTACAATCGTGTGAGGTGAGGTAAGATCCGACTCTCGGAAGTCTTACTCTACTTCTGACAGCTGCATGTCAAATTCAAACTCCCTATCGAGGGTGAAGGTGAGGGTGAGTGTGATAAGTCTAGACCAAACTAAAGCAAGTAGAATATTGTCGACTTCTTACGTACTGGGTCAGAGCACACGAGCGAAATTTGAGGCAGCTCCCAGAAGTGCACTGCAACATTGCGAGCCCTCGAATTGAATCATTAACCTCAATTGTAGTCATTATTAGGTGTTCTCATTTGACAATCACCTCTGCGCTCTCGCTTGTGTGTTCCAGACGGGGTAGTGTGCTATTTGTTCGTCTGGTACGTCGCATCCGTCCAATTTCCATTGAAGTGCAAAAAGTCAGTTTACAATCAACCAAAAAGACGCACAAGGTCGTTCTATATGTCTATTGTTTGATCTACGTGCTCTCGTGTTGAGTGTTCGCGTTGTTAGCTAAGATTCTCATTTCACTCTCACCCATACGCCACTATAATCCACCAGAAACTTTACATGTGCAAAATAAAATCAATTGACATTGATTAGTGAAGATACTCTCACTGTATCCGATACACGTGCCTAATATGCAAAAAGAAGGCTCCAAGCGCAAAAATAATGTTGTTGACAAGAGCGGGACTCGAACCCTATGCACAATTAGTATAAGATCACAGAAGGAGAACAGATATTAACTTACCACGCGGATTGCTCCATTAGAACTCTCGAAAGAGAGTAAGCTTTCACTTGAGTCTAACGCCATAACCAACTCGGCCATCTTGTCGTAACTGCTGGATGGAGAATTTTGAGACACTACGAGTTATAATGGCTACAAATAAGTACCAGTTGCGGACATGATAATCAAGCAGCACTTAGATCAAGCCAAAGCATGGTTGATGAGCGGAGAGGGTGAGAGAGTAAATTTTTGGCTCAGTGTGGGGTTGGTGAAAACTGCGACCCCTCACCCACCAATCCCACCCATCGACATGATTGCAAAAGAAAGACTTGTACAACAGCGGCTAGCACAATCACAACCGACCCTGCGTTTCATTGGATGGGCATATGATTATTTCAAGTTTTTTTTTGGCCTTCCTTTTTATCCTCACCAGCGTCTTTCCGGCACACCAATTCTCACTCCACAAATCAGCCACATGCGCCAAGCGATTGTTATTCCCAAAGCTACTGTGATACCTAGAAACTGCCTCTACAACGGAGTGTGGCTTGCTTCCGCTGGCCCGAGGAATATGTTTATTAAGCGATAGCAACATCATTCAGCTGGCACAGCACTACCAAAACAAACCGCAAACAACCTCTTGAATTAATTGCAGATAAGCACACAGCAACAACAACAGGTCGTGTGCCAGTGACGACGCCCCAAGATCGCCAGTGACGTTCCACTCCCCTGGGATGCGCTTCACATTTCAAGATGTGCCATTCGGCCGCAACGCGGCGTCATAGCATTCGCACGATTGGCAACGGAGGTGTTTCCGCCCCTCAGCTCCAGCGGCGATCGTTGGAATCCGGGGTACATGTGCGCTTGCGGGGTCAAAGTTTCGCTATCAGAGAGCACATGAGCATGGGGAGCGCCGTGTCTTGGTTGCGTTGGTTTCATGCAGTGTTTCATCGCTGGAGCTGGGCTGACATCACATGGTAGTGTGCAGTGTGGGGAGAAGCAAGAGAGTGGGAATCGTGATTGAGGTATGTACGTGAATATTCGAAGTTTTTACGCGCCTTCGCAACTGAAAATGTAGTGTGCTGTCTCGTCCCAAGGAAGACATGGTATCTCAAGCAAATGTCGAACGAAAAAGCCATATCCAGGCGGAAGCCGTACCCTTGTGAAACCAATCCAAGTACACCGTTGACGCCGATCCTTGTTCGTCCATCAAATCATCAATGTTATGTACGTGTCGTTGCTGGGGTATCAAAGTCCAAAGTTGCCGTCTAGCCCACCGAGTCCACTTGTCGCGCCCATATCAGGAATCATGATCCCAGCATACATGCGATCACTACCAGGAGTCGAATTGTACTCGCAGGACGCATTACCAAACTCCTCTCCGCTCGTCAAACTCTCGTCGCTAAAACTCAAAACGCTCTGCGGAGGAGCTTCGGTGCCGTAGCTGCTCCAATTCCACGCATTCGGTGACCAGATAGCACCGCTATCTGCGCTTGCTGAAACGGGTGCCACGTCCAACAGGGCGTCTGCCGGTGGGCCGCCGTAGATTGTATCGTAGATATTTGTTTGGCCGTTGTCGAGAGAAGACAGAAGCTGCTCCCAGTCTGAAGTCGATACTTCAGTCTTGATTGCGGCATTCGGATTCAAGGTATGGCCAGCAAGCGAATCACTGGCGGAGAAGGCAAGATAATCAATATTACGGTGCTGATTGGCCGATTGGCTCGTCGACTGACTCGGATGGCGCTTGTTCGGCATCGAGAAAGAGGCTCGGTGAGACAAAGGGCTGAGAGTCGGTTCCGAACGGGCGACATGTGGTTCGGATCGTACAGATGACAGACTGGACATTGATGGATTACCATGCACGCTGATGCTCGGCGACATTGCTGGAAGTGTTGCGCGTCGTGGTTCTTGGATTTCTTGATGAGCCTTCATACCGCTCGGAGAGAATCGCGCAGCAATTGCCTTCAACGTTTTTTGAGTGGCACGGAAGGTTTCGCTCGGGGCGGCCATGCTGTGGCTCGACGAGTTTCGCTGCAAGGGAGGCGCGGGCATCTGCTCCGCGCGGGGGATTGTGACAAGAGCACATCCAATACGACGGAAGTCCGTGTAGCCAGCAGCGTTTCCAGCGTCAAGCATATCCATGATTGAGCAAATGAGACGGTTGTAATCTTGGATCAGCTTGCCATCACGAGAAAGACTCAACGTTTGGAAGAGCAGACCGAAGCCAGCCTGCACCAGAACCTCATTGCGATTGAGACAGAATGAGAGGCTTAACTTGCGCTCGTCGAGAAGTTGCACGATCTGAATGATGTGTTTGCAGGCATCACCAACAGCAACGACAGCGGATGAGCCCTTGTCGCCAAGGTTGGCAATGACGACTGGACGGTAAATGAGCGCTCGAATGTGGTGGTATGCCAGGGACTAGTTTTGGTTAGCATGTACAAAAACATGACGCCATGTGCAAACATACCAGTACCGGCGACCGGCTGCTGGTCACGTTCGTGCTCGGCTTATCTTGCGCAAAGGTAAGCTTCAAATGGGGAGAAAGGTTCGCCGACCATTCTTCAAGCTCGTCGGCAAGCGATGCAACGGTGCGGAAGGATATTTCGTGAGACGCCGAAGCCGGATAGAGCTCGGTCAGAACCTTGGACAGGATGCGGGTCATGCGGAAGAGGGCCAGTGCGCTTGAGAGCTTGGTGTATTCTCCAGGCAGCGTAGGCAGAAACCCTTTCTCAGTGACGTATTCGTCATCGGCATCAACTGGGTACTCGCAGTGGACATCTTCTTCCCTGATTAGCTTTGGAAGGCCGAGGTGGGCTGCAGACAAGCTACGACGCGTTAGCTGGGTGATCACATGCGCAATGTAGTGATCTTACCAATCGGCTGTGTAAAGCGACCAGAAAACCTTCTTCCTTGTTTCGCATGTCAGCGCTCCAAGTGCGAAGCGCTTCTGTGACTGATGCAAGCCAAGACGTTGCGACAAGCCAACAGCCAAGCCCTTGTACTTGAGCATTCGGGAGTAATCAGCCTTCAAGAGGCAAAAGATCTGGGCAAGGACAAGGCATTGCAAGGTCACGATGTCATTGTCCATCAAGAAGCTTTCGATGGCACATTGCCACTGTGCTTCAAATGAGTCGACATCCTGCCCGTCGCGAGGCTGCCGAATGTCAGCACGGCACTTACTGTGGGGTAATGAGTTGGTACTCACATCGCTCGAGAGCGCAGCGATACCGAAGACAAGATTGAGCTGTGCAATGGACTTCTTCTTGGCCATCGTGTCCGGACCCGAAACATACTGCTCGTAAAGCATGAGGAAGGTTGGTCGATGGAGGATGGGGAAAAGTGGCGCCCATTCCTGGAAGAAGATGTTGATCATCTGGTCGGATACCAGTCGTGGAGGCGCTTTGAATGAAACAATGCGCTTAGGGCCTTTGGCTGATTTCGCACCGCCTGCTCCAAAGAAGATGCCCGAGTCGACGTCGCCAGACAACCTGCCAGTCTCTTGTGCCTTTTGTTTGAACGCCTCAACGAGCGTGCGACCGCTGGAGCTACCTGCAAAGTACGCATCGCAATTGATGTCGTCAAGCAACAGCGGTGGCTGCTGGACCTTGAATGTCTCGTCTTTCTCTTGCGAGTCTTCACGCGCTTCTGAAGGGTTCGAGTGTATCGACGGTCGCCTCAAAGCTGATTGCGCCGATGGCGAGTGCGAATGTATCCGAGAGAGCATGTCGATCTTCTCATCCTTTTCGTCCAGCAGGTCCTTGAGCTCGCGCACCTCTGCCTCCAATTGTCGCACCCTTTCCTCCAGCGACTCGGTGTATCCCCTGGGAAAAGCGCGGCGACTGAGCTTATCGCTGGTCTTGCATTCGAATCCGACGTTGGTACACTGTGTGCAGCTCGGGCGGATGCCATCGCAGCGAATCTTTTTGGAGCGACATCGGTCGCATGCTTGGGCGATGCGGGCCTGACAGCTTGTCCCTACCTTGATCACCTTCATAGGCAGTATTCCAGGCATGCTTGCGTAGGTGTGTGATCGGAATCGGACGCGTAGATTTGTGTTCGCTTGCGGCCCCCCGGGGGTGTTAGTGACAGGTCGGTACGCTACCTGTCATCCGGTCCTCCGGCAGATGGGCGATGACGAAGCGTGCGGTAAGACGCCTCTGTGGTGTCCAAAGTCGTTATTCTATGTGTACTACAGTGTCGCGTGTGTGTAGCGTGAGCAAAATGGCACACGGGTGCGTTAAGGTTGGTAGTATGGAAAGGGTGGGCGGAAGAATGGCACGAGTAGGTGGGACGGCTGGGGTAATAATGTACCTCGTACGCTGCAACCTGCCTGTTGCCCCTAGTTTAGTGTGGGCTCCCCGGGTTTACTGGGACGGCAGCGGGGTGCCCATAGACGCCATCGCTTGGAGGCTTGGTACCACCTACGAACGATGTGCGCGCATCTTCGCCGATGCTTTTTCGTCCACTAACCACGATAGCGTCCATAAGATCAACATGCGGGGGACCAGTCCTGCCTGTCAGCGAGTGACATGAGACGTGCCAGTCATCATCGACGACTTCTGACAGCACACTAATTCTATCACAGCTCCGTGCCGTGAGCTTCAGCATCCAAATGCTGTATTTGCATATATTGACCTCTGTCTCAACCCGGAGTCATTTCAATTGCCTCTCATGTAGGTGTAATCAGGCGAGCAGACATGTAGACTAACTGATTGTCTACCAGCTTGAAACACAGGCAGTGATCTGCCAGAATAAGACCATGGCTGTCAGTTGATGATAAGCAGTCGCTCATCATCTGCACGCGCCACAGATGGCTGAACGGCAGATGTAATTTGAGACATGCGATCGCTGTTTGGTCAAGCCGAGTCTAGCGCGTCCTGACAATATTCCAGAAGGGAGGGAGAGCGAATGGAGATGCCGTTCCAACATCATACCATGGCCGTAATCATAACGTGGCTTGATATAGCAGCCAGGTTGTCGCGAATCTCGGGCAAAGGCTCAAAGCCAACCACCATGATTCATTAGAGTCAAGCCTCCAGATAACTTGGAATACACGTTTCATGCCCGTCTGGATGTGTCATTATCTTTGGCAGCCGTTTGCCTCATCGGACTTGTACATGTACATGTCCATGTATTGGTAGGTATCTGCGCACATCATCTCAGTCTCGGTAGTGCGGCCGCCCATCCCGTCTCACTATACAACACGACGTCCGTACGAGGCTTCATGTGCATCACAGCCTCATCAAAGCAGCAATGCACCGCACTCTCAACTTGCGCTGTATGTGGATTTCCATGCGGCGTGACCCTCGCTAATAGACGGAAGCGTCAGACCCTGACGGAGCCATAGATTGAGACACCAAAGAGCAGGAGACTATTGGCCGAGAAGCGCCTGAATGTTTCGAATGATCTTCCGGGTAGACACGTTGCTTCTCGGATGGACATGATGGACGCTGTACCTGTCGCTAAAGCATGCACGCTGAGGGAGAGTGCGCGAAAGATAGATTACTGTTCATCTATATCCATGGCTGCCATGTCTCACACATGGGCCCGGTCGATCTGTACAAGGTACCAGAATGTCAGGCCTTCTTCTCATGTGAAGTCCACTTCTTCGTCATCTTCACCGGCCATGCCTAGGTACTGCAGAACAGTCTTTGATTCGAGGAGACGTGCTTTCTGTAAGATATGTCAGTACATCGTAAAAGGTTCATAACCTGCTAGTCGGAGGCCAAGTCCTGCGTCCCACCCATGCGGTAGTGACTTGAAACTCTCATAAATCCAAGTCCAAGTCCAACCCAAGTGCACCAAACGATCAGTGGTCACGAGCGTGACAGGCGTAGCATCTAGGAACGATCTTGCATCACATCGTACCTGAAAGAAGTAAAGTGCGGGGTATAGTAGAAATCTTACCTGGCTTTCAAAAACGGCTGCTGTACGCTTAAGCATCTCTAGCTCCAGGTTTCGGAGTTTCTCCGCAAGCTTCCACGGGCCAGCCCGAACCGACGCCTGTCGCTCAAGACCTGGAGCAGCCTGGATCACTTCCATCTGTAACCCGACGCGATTCTGCAACAAGACCGTGGATCGAAGCTGAAATACGTCCCACGCCGGATCTTCTTCGAGATGATCCCGAAGTCTTGAAGTGTCATCAAGTTCCCGGTCTTTCCAAAATGCTTGGACTTCTCTCTTGCCGTCGATGGTCTGGCGTATCTTGAAGTCCAAGCCGTCTTCTTCGTTTACAACTGAGAGCCAGATGAAGTCGCTTTCCCATTGTACGCTGTCGTCTTTCTCAAAGACGCGGAATCCAGGTGCTGCTGTGTTGATGAAGAGCTTCGCTGGTCGTAGTGGGTCATCATCGGGGATTTTGAGATCCAGGAACATGACTTTGGCGGAAGTGACGTCGTCTTCGAGAAAGCCGTACGAGAAGATGTTCTCGCATGCTCCTTTGTCATCGCCGTACCTTTAATCATTAGCAAGCGATGAGTATTTTGAGGATATCTAACTTACGTGATCGTGATCTCGCCCCCTTCTGCAATCGACCTACCCTCGCGCAAGAGTAGGAGCCCATTGCCCTCGCCATCCGTTTCGTAGAGTGCTGCTGTAGCGTCTCCGGATGCATGGTTCGCCATGTCAACGCACGGCATCATGCAGTCGCCCGTGCCAGGAAACTCGAGCGCTCTGGACCTGTACACGGCGTCGACGCGCATCCAGTCGTCGAAATTCACCATGCCGGTATCTTCGTCCCACCAACACTTGGCGCACCATTCAATAGATCCTGTTGCACTTCGCACATCTTCGAACTCGCGCAGTAAGCTGTTCAGCTTTGCGCGGACGGCAGGCTGCAAGGTAGTGCCTTCTAGAAGCTCCTGCTCTTCCTCGCTCCAGAAAGTGGGTAGCAGTTCGTCCGGTAGAAATTTGATATACTCTGTGAGTGGATTTAGGAGGCCGATATCTTTGACATCTGGGCAGCAGATCGTCGCTTGCATGAGAAGGAAGATCAGAACAGCGCCTCTGGTCGTTCTCCCAAAGTCTCCTATGGCGTCCAGCACTTCCCAAAGATGGCGATCGGCTCTGGAAAGCAATTCGATGTTCGAACGTGATATGATCAAATCCTTCGGTATTACCAAAAGCGGCTCGGCATGGCCTGCCTCAAGCTGCTGCTTTGCTATGACCGTCGAGCCGCGGTCTTCGAGCCCTGCTAATGGTCCAACTTTGACTCCATTGAACTTGACTCCGTGGAAGTTGGCCCACCTGGGTAGAGCAGTGATGGGTTCCCTCAACCATCCTTCTTCCCTGCCTCTTCTGATCATACTAGCACCTGCAATGAGCCTGTGCTCGAGCAAACGACGTGGACTCTGGAGTGATACAATCTTCGGAAAGAAGACAACAAAGTGGAGGCTGTGCGACAAGCCTCGTGCGCAGTCGCCTGCTTCCTGCAGCAGACTTCCTCAACTTGACTGGACCCTGTGACTTCATGCACAGGATGTGCGACCACGAGATGCAGATGCAGGTCGGCCGTAGTTATCCTGGATGTGCTCACGCAGTCAACGAGCGCCCAGCAACAGCATGATAAACAAATTACAACATGACGCACGACAGGGAAATACTGACTTCAAGCCGGTGTGTTATGATGCGCCTGGACCAGGGTCGCGATGTTGTTCGTGGCGTTGTCATGCTTTCCGAAACGCTCATGCTATATACGGTTAGCGTGACAGATTCGTGCACGGTTGATCGTAAACAAGACGACCAAAACATACGCATGTCCATAAACCCTCTCATCCACCATCCGCAGGACACACATCTTTACTGTTATTTCTTCCTGCTCTTGCTGCACGATAAGCAGCAGCCGGCTCCGCGCCACCAGTCCACGAGCCATTCGCCGTCCACGCTGCGCCGCCTGTCTCCGCCGTCCCGTCTGAACTTGGCCTTTCGTCCCAACTGTCGACCACTATAGCTTTGAGCAATCTTTCGATCGAGGGCACCTTCCCCACGTCGCATTTTCTGCTTCATGTCTGGGCAGTCGCGAGTCGCAAAAATGCCTCGCGCGAGCACGACCAGCTATGGCCAGGTCATTGAGGTGAGCGCCACATCAAAACAATAACAATGCGCCAAAAGACAGCATACTCATATCAGCGTCTCTGCAGTACATACAAGATCGCCTGTATCTAGCATCATACACGCACGCGCCAGATGTGACAACGCCGTTTCCATACCCCAAGCAAAGTGCGTCGCCATCAAAGCGGTCGGCGAGAGCTCAGGCCGGTCCCACCGCCGCAGGACCCAAGGCGTATCCGCCTGTCTACTTCAGCATCGACAAGACGCTGCTCTACAACGCTTTCCACGGCGACTTCGGCCCACTTCACATCGGCCACCTTTACCGATTCGCCGTGCAGCTGCATGAAGTATTAGGTGACCCGGCGAATGAAGACCGAGCAGTAGTGTTCTGGAGCAACGCAGACTCAAGGAGTAAGCTTCCTCGATTGCTCTATTGAATACCAGGTTAACAGTTCCAGGTCGCGCAAATGCTGCCTGTATACTGGCGTGCTACATGGTGCTCATCCAGTCATGGCCGCCCCATCTTGCTCTAGCCCCCATTGCGCAAATGGACCCACCGTGCATGCCATTCCGCGATGCAGGTTACAGTCAGGCCGACTACGTTCTGAACATTCAAGATGTCATCTACGGTGTGTGGAAGGCGAAGGAGGAGGGCCTTTGCGGCCTCAAGGACTTCAGTCTGGAAGAGTATGTCTTCTCGCGCGCCATACATCGTGACTTGCTAACACACTTAGGTACGAGAAGTTTGAGCGCGTTGACATGGGCGACTTCAACTGGGTGACACCCCAATTCCTCGCCTTCGCATCACCGCAGCAGGCGCCGACCCATGAGATTCCCGCGTCGTCGCCCATGTATGCCACGCTTCCCTCGAACATTGCGGAGATCCAGCGATCGGCCATTCCCGGGCCTTTCAAGAACGTCTTGTCGCACTTCTGCGCGCGCAACGTTGGCCTGGTAGTGCGCCTGAATTCTGAGCTCTACTCGTCCTCCTACTTCACAAAGCTCGGTATCCAGCATCTGAACATGATCTTCGACGACGGCACTTGCCCACCTCTGTCTCTGGTCCGCAAGTTCGTCAACCTGGCGCACGAGATGATTACCGTACACAAGAAGGGCATTGCTGTTCACTGCAAGGCTGGGCTGGGTCGGACCGGGTGCCTCATCGGAGCATACCTGATCTACAAGCACGGCTTCACTGCGAATGAGATCATCGCCTACATGCGCTTCATGCGCCCCGGTATGGTGGTTGGCCCACAACAGCATTGGCTGCACCTGAACCAGGGTACCTTCCGGGAGTGGTGGCACGAGGACACTATGAAGGCAAAGTTCGCCGAGATGATGCCCTCAACACCCACCAAGTCCCCGCGCAAGCAACGCCTCGCCAGCAATGGCCAGACCTTCACCCCACCCAACGGATCACAGAAGCGCGTCGCTTTGGGCGAAATCGAGTCGAACGACCGAGGCCACGCCAGCCACTCACACATTGGCGTGCAAGAAGACAATCTCCCTGCCCCAACACCCGGCCAGCCGCGAAAGACTAGCAAGCTTTATGGCAACGGCAGCACGCGACAGTCACCGCAACGAATCGACGAGAACGAGCCGTTTACGAAGACGACCACCGAGGTCAGGGCAGACATCAGTCGCAACGATGGCGAGTCAGACGAGGAGTTCCATCTTCGCCAGATCGCTCGGAGAACTGCGTCCAGATCGCCAACTCGCTCGCCAATGGCGAAAGACAAGCAACGCCGCGCATTCAGCACGACTTCGGTAGTCCAGACCTCCGTCACACACACTTACGGACTCACCGAGGAGAGCGACGCCGAGAACACTGCCCCTCTTGTTGGTGGCCGGCCAAAGACACCCAAGGAGAAGAGTGGGAGCGGCAGCTTGAGCATGGGCAAAATCAGATCAAGCCCAGCGCGACGAAGCACCGATGGCAAGACCGGCGTGCGAAAGACCAGTGGTCGTGTCGGAAGTGTTGGCAGCGGCCTCACCCGCTCCAAATCATAGCGATGTTTCCAGTTCTTTTCGTTCTGATCATCTGCATATGAGCGCGGCGTACTTGGGAGCGTCTCTTCAGTCACAAGTCTTGTTTCCTCTCTGTCGACGTCTTTGGGCTTGGCGCATACATCTCTCTCGTCTGCAGGACGGGCGTTGGGTCGAAGTGAATATGGGTTGCTTGGGTGTCTATGGTGGCGCGTAGGTTGATGGTGTCTCTTCTCTCTTCGATGTCTTCTTTCCAGTCACTGCTGCTGCTTTCTGTTCTGCATTTCCAAAGCTTGTGTGTCTTGTTGCTATCTGCGATACTGTGGATGTTCATGACGTGTATGAGTTAATGAGTGCTAGTCTTATCAAAGTTTGAAAACATTCAGGTCTTAATGTGCGTTGTATGATGTATTGTGACAACATTTTCAAGTCTTTGCACCAGTGACAGCTCAATCTCATACCTAAAGACAACTGCGAAAATCCTTCACACCTCCTTGACAGCTCGACACGTGCGTGGAAGGTGGACGACGGACAGTTCAGAAGTCGCACGCCCTTGCCAACAACTCCGCCAATTCTTCCAACGCCTCCTGATCCTCCCTATCAAACCCATTGAGTTCCGCACAATCAACATCAATAATCGCAACAACCTACGCCCCGTCAGCATCCTCCTTGCCAATGAATGTGACACAACCTACCTTCCCCGCCTTCACAATCGGCACCACAATCTCACTCTTACTCGCCCCATCGCACGCAATATGACCCGGGAACTTCTCCACATCCTCGACCAGTTGCGTCGTAGCAGTCGCGGCAGCGGTGCCGCAGACTCCCCGGTTAAAGGCGATGGTCTGACATGCTACTTGGCCTTGGAAGGGGCCGAGAATGAGGCGCGAGGAGTTAGACGGGTCAGTGAAGTAGAAACCAGCCCAGTTTACGGATGAGGAGGGAGAGGATGGTGGGAGTGAGTGGTATGCGTGCCAGAGGAGGGAGGATGTGTTTGAGAAGTTGCTGTTTGGATGCGTCAGGGACACGTTCAGATTTTTTTCTTCTCTAGTTGAATCATTCAAGACGGACGAGACGTACCAGACCTAAACACAGTCAGCCTCGTCGAGTTTCCGCAATGTCGAATGGCTTACCCAATTCCTCTGTCCGTCGAACAATATCCTCGCTTGCTCGAGCACCTGTGCATATACCTCCTTCTTACTCAGCCCGTCCTTGAAATGCGAGGAATCTGCATGCACCTATTCATCCAACACTCAGCACTCGCATGATTGTTCTTCGGTCCGTCATGTGCTCACCATCTTTGCCCTTCTTCGTCGTCTGCAAGCTTAAGCGTATGTAGCCGAGGAACGCCGAAATTGTGAGCTTGGAAAGACTTGATTGGTCAATGTAATATCGTACATGCACGAGTTTGTCTGGCTTGGCTGAGCAGCCTTCAAGAGCAAGTGCATATTTTTGCTCCCGTTTAATCTTATCGGTATGGCGCCATCGGTCTAGTCTAGCCTAATGCGGTAATATACTCGGAGTGAGCATCACGAGCGTAAGAATTGTTGCTATTGAAGCAGGTGGGCATAGAGTAATGGGCAATGTGATTGTTGCCAAGGTACTTGGTGGGATTCGGTGAGTCTCTCGGATGACACTCACGCTGAGTACCGGTAGCGAGCTGGTGGAGCAGAAGGCTGTGCAACATGAATCATGATCGAGCAGGCTTACAGACCACTTACCAGTATTAGCAATTGCCGTTGCTGCACTGTCACTTTACTTTTGGTGTGGGGGCCGAAGCTTATATGGTAAAGTCAAAAAGTATATTGTGTATCTGTCGATTGTAGGTTGCATGACCTCGGTGCCCGAGGACGAGGTTTCTTCGTATCAGGGCGCTATCTGGATAACAGGGCGTTGAAAAAAAATGTACATTCGTGCCGCTAGTATGCATGTGCCCAGCATATGATAGGTGGTTCGCGACGATACAGATCTTCAGCCTCGTGTGGGGATGGGCTTCTCCGGTAAGATCATGCAAGCTGATGCAGGGCAAGCGACGATCCAGGCGCGAATCTTAGAAGAAGGCAAACGGTAGGCTTACCATATAACCATCTGAGGCTCTGCTCCCAACCTACGATTGAGCCAGCTTTCGAACAGCTCATCGACACTGCCCCGCGTGACAGCGGCGTTTTTGCCCGACCGTCCACTGCCAGATCGAGGCTTCGAAGTCATTTGACACACCTTCGTCGACGTCCATCTTGCTGTCGCACCGAGCGATTGGTGGTGGCCGTGGAAGTGTGCTGTCCGGCGTTCTCCATGGTCGCGTAAAGTCCACAACGACGATGCTGCCCAACGTGCTGTCATTGCTGGCACCATACGATCGCCCTGGCTTGACCATGTAAACCAGTGTGCGCTCATCCAGCACACCGCTTATTGTCCTTGCATGGCTAGGGCCCGACGGTAGCGGCGGATTCATGATGTCGTGCAGACGCTTGGAGCAAGGACACTTGGACGCAGGGGGCGGCCACATGCGAATTGGTGGCTGCACGTACTTGACGTGGTCTTCGAATTGTGGTTCCATCTCGTCAGCGCGGCCTTTGCCCTTGAAGTTGATGGGCGGGAAATTAAGTGATGCTTCGCGCTGCGATCCGACTCGTAGTCTCAAGCAGGGAGGCTTGGATGATTCGTTGCAGCATTTGTCATCTTCGACAATGTCTAGGAAAGAGGTACAAGCGTGATTGTAGGCTCGGAACTTAGTCCTGGCGAGGATGAACGAACGGGTCGATGTATGAGATTTCGAAAACTCGGTATGGCGGCTCCAGCCATATCGGAGCGGTGTAGGCATCCAATTGGGCTTGTTTGTAGAATCTAGAAGGTCGACAAAGAGGTCATTTTCGGGCAGCGGGAAAGTTTGGGCAAGCTCTTCGGATATTGACGATGCTCGTGACGAGCGGTTGGGTCTGACCTGGAATTTTGAAGTGTAGAAGGTGCGCGACTGTCGTGATGACGACTGCGCCCACTCTCGCCGGGACTCAATTATCATGACCTTTTTGGTACGCTCACTGCGTTGAAGCGAGAGATCTGTCCACGAGTCGTGGATCGGTCCTTGAGCGTGTTGTCGACGGTAGACTCGTCGGTCTGCCTCCATGGCAGTTGGGATCGGATTGGCTAAAGGAAAAGAGATACAATGGTAGAATGAAGTCCAGTCCACCTCCTCGACCTCAAAGGTGCCTTGATTGGAAACGGCGTAGAACTTATCATTGAAGATCTCGAAAGCGACAGTCGAGCCAATGTCGGTTCCATGGAAATCCTCAAGCAGCAGAGGTTGTTTTGAATCAGGCAATTGGCATTGATTGTCCAGTGACACTCCAGAAATCTCCCACTTGTGGTGACCATCGTCGCCAATGCCGGTGTGCGTGCCGTAGTAAAGGTATTGCGATGTATGCCGCGCAAACAATTTTGAATTAGAGGCGACTGGGACCACATTCAAGATTCTTCTAGAGTGCGGAGGCTCCTCTGCGGTACTGACAACGAAGATGTGCCCTGCATTCGGACGAGCATCTACCTCGACATGGATCGCAAGTATATGATCGCTATAACATAGCATAGTCATGATGACAGCGGTCGATGTGGCTACGATAGACGATATCACTGGCCGTATAATTGCAGAAAGATCGAGCTGCACTGCCTCGAAGGGCGAACGGACATCCGAGACACAGATGACATCTCCTGTCTGGACGCATATACGGTCTTGATTGTAGAGGAAAGCATGCCCCTGACCAAGAACACGGGCTGAGAACGGATGCGCATCGGATAGTGCGTTTCGCCGGTCGTAGATTGCTCCCAATGCCTGCTTGTATGTTGCCTGCCGGGTCCGCGCAATGGTCGCTTCTTCTGTGTGAGGAAATGTCTGCTTACCATTAGTAGACGACAGGAAAATGTCATTTGGAGCCCCATTACCTCGACCATACATCTGTAAAGCGTTCTTTCGTCCAACACTGCCTTCAGTTGACGACAAGTTTGACTGAGATGAACAATGTCGTCTAAATGGAGACTTGACGAGATATAGAACAAAACATCGAAAGGAAGGCGATCGAGAGAAGGACTCATGGAGTCCAACAACGGTCTTACAATGGCAATGCATCCGGGATCAGAGATATGTTGAAGGCGAAAAGAAAATACTCATGCAAGTGGTCTCCACGAAGTAACAAGGGGAAATCATAAACTTTGTGTGGGATGACAAAGAGGCTGTGGGCAATCTGGGCATTCGTCAGGTAAACAAGCAGATTTTCGTAAGACGAACAGAAGGCTGAGATGATCTTGAAGTGCACCCATTGCGGGTCTGCTCGAGAGCGTCGCAGTCCGGCCGACGTGCTCGATGCAAGGATGTGCGCCAGAAATGGTCAACGAGCGCATGTGCAACAAGCATTAGTAACAGGACGCGAGTAATCTACGTGGCTGTTATTGTCTGGGTATCCTCTATCACCTTTTGCGGGGTCTTGAGGCTCTGCCAAAACCAATCAGAGAAAGCCGATTGTGTCACCTGTGACGACGGATGGCTTGTGTACATGATTTTGCAACTAAGCAGCGGGGCCGTCTGGGATGTTGGCGGCGCATTGAAGAATCATTTTTGACAAGCCGCAGTGCGGCTCCGCGAGGGTCGATGGTCTGTGTTAGCTGAGCTCACAGCACTAGTGGGGTAAATGGAATGCGGCTCTGCTCGCTGCATGGCGTCAGCATCCCACCACGCCCCTTTCTTTTGCCTGCTTTCCGCCTTCTAAACCTGGGCAGGAATAACGTATCGGTAGAAGTGAGGTTCTTCTTGAACGTGCTAATGCATGGTCCTCCTGTTGCTCGGCTAACCTGGTGCAGCTCATGCATCGTTTTGCATAGCCCGTCTTCAGCCTTGGTGGTTATACAATCTCTACACACGAGAGGTCAAAGTCAGCAAGCTAAGTCCAGATGCGTCGTGGTGGAGGCGCCGTATATGCAGCGTGCTTCTTGATGGACCAATTGAGTGCTCTGAGCCTATGGCCCTTTGCTACTGTATCTGTCTTGTCGCTCGAACGCAGACCAGCCTTGCCCATTTTGGAGGTTGGACCAGTAAAATGAGCGCGGGGAAGTGGGAGCTTCATTCACACCGATCATCTGTGACATTGGAGTATACTTCTGGCATGCACATCGGTCTCCATTGCGTAGAGTACAGTTGTGCCTCAGGTCGTGACCCGGGAAAATCGGCCACTGGTAATGGCGGATGGAAGGTCCGTAGAGCTTGTACAGGTACGACATCTGGCAAGCGGTTCTTGGGGCCCCAGTGAGCCGCCGGAAACGGGCAGTGGCGAGAGTCAATGCCTGGCGGCATATATGTGGTTTCATGCATTACATGCGGGTACAAGCTGCCGTATGACAAGACCATGTATCATGCAGGTCTTTGAATCCTTCGCGGGATCATGTCACTGCTCAAGCCTCTGGGGCAGCTCGTAATCGCTGCTCTCCTTTCCAGCCGAAGTATGGCCAGCCCTGGGGGAGGCTAGAGTATGGCGGTAATGTGTATCTGCCCTCACAGCTTCCAGCGTCTTCGCATTTGAGGTTGCAGAGACCGAAGACGTTGCAGTAACAAGCCTTTGCTGAGGGACAATGGACTGGAGGCTTTCCAAAAACCACTAGTAGACGTCAGTAAAGGATCAATCAAGCGAAAAAAACGCCGGATTGAGTGCGTCGGCAGCAGCTTGTATGTCCTTGCTCGGTTGAATGTGATATGGGAGGCAGGATCTATGCGGAGATGTCGGCCACAAGACACTAGACACGAGAACTACATCGGTAGTCCTCGAAGCTTACATCAGGTGCATCGGATGAGTACCCCATGCCGCAAGAGGCTTCGACTAGCAGAATGAAAGCAATGCTTACTGTGCCAAGAGTATTCCAATACTCTACCACTGATATTGTCCCCGAGTTCTGTTTCAAAGATCCACTGCCTGTACTTCTCGTAGTCGCTCTTCTTCCTCTCTCTTATCTTCCCCTTTGTTGCCGCGAATTGTGCACAGCAGCTCACACCGACCGTCTGTGGCACCGTTTCGGATGGAAATAAGTGCTGGAACGCCTGCTTATAGTCTCCGCCAGCATGTACAGCTTCTCTGTGCTCGCCTTCTTCCGCGAATGGCTTAATTTCTTCTGGACATCCGAGACTCCACGCACACCGTATGTTCACATATCCCTCCTTCTCGAGATACGGGATTTGTAAGTGTCGAAGCATAGGCAGACCATCGTAGTCTGGGTCGTCGTTGTGCCATTGGTAGCGGTTTGGATGAATGAAGAGGACGTTGTCGGGTAAGGTGTCGTAATGGTCGATTATGTAGCTACAGAGCGTCCGTCAAAATTTCAACAGTCTTTCGAGAAACCATGTAGACGTACGTCAGATACACCATGCTCTCCCTGCCCTTGTTCTTCGGCACAGTAAGTGGCGCCTCAGGATCATCGACACGGTAGATGTTCTTCTCCCAGCTGGGGAAGTACTCCTCGAGCCATGTCGCATTCTCCGAGGCCTGGCTGGCTACCACCACGGCGGTGCGGTGCTTCCTCGTAGCGCCGGAGTTAACTTGCAGCTTCTTGTCCTCGTATTCGCTGGGCGACGTGGGTACGGCTATCTGGTCGTCGTCGAACAATTCATCGGGGAGGTGTGACTGGCCTGCGAGACTCGCGGCCGACCCGTGCTTGTCCCAAATCTCGTACTTGAGGTGCACGAACAATGCAGTCAGCAGGATCATGTTGAATAGCACGACGGCATTGCGCGCCGTAAAACGCGGCATTGTGAAACACGCGTAGTTGTGAACGGTTTGCGCAGTTTTTGGCGACCCGGGGAAGCTCTTTCACGTGCCAAGGGGATGTGGACCCTGATCGCCGCTAGTGGAAGCGCTCTGCACACTTCGTACCGCACCTTCGCCCAAGCTCAACCGCTGCTGATTCTCGTATCTATTGGGCCAATGCTCAAGAGCCTTTGAACATCAAAACTGAGGGAACACGAATACACCCGAGAGCATGCGAGTTGAACATTGCGCTTAGGCATGCCGCGTGGAGCTGCCTACATATCTAACACTGTCATTGCCGCGACAAGATGCCAGATGCCTGTGTTCAGAACTCGATTCGACAGGCCTGGGATATTCGCTTTTGTGTGCATGGTGTTGAGGGACTAGTGATGGTAAGAACTCGAGAAGTCTCGTTCCCCTCTTGTTACTGTTGGAAAAAACGATCGAGCATGGCATACGATAATGCGACTACCATTGTCTGCAACTACGCTGTCTAGTTAACTTGCTCTCTAACCTTTCCAAGAGTCGCTGTGGATTTCCCTCGTCTCGCTCCAAATTTTGACTAAACGCGTTGGCTTCTCTCCACGTCTGGTAGTTGCTACGGATACTGGGTCGTACATGAGCAGCATTCTACCTCGCTCCGTAGATTCAAGAGTAGGCTGGTGGTCTGTGGCGCCATACTTGACTTCCGTCCATCGTCCAGGCTCGCCGATTTTGGGTACAATACGAACTACCTCGTCCTTCATAAGCTGCCATTTCTCTTCATATCCATCTGGCAGAGGTGGTGCGGTATTCAGCAGGTTTGTCCTCTGATCATCCCTGGCTTTACTGTATCTCGGTCGAATGAGATACGCCTGTACATGATCATCGGCCAACGCCGGTGCGTATTTTGTGAGCGAATCCTGCTGATTTCTGATGCCTTTTCTCAATCCGTCGATGACTGTGAACTCGAATATTTGATCTGGAGTCAGTGTGACTTCCATATCACCGTTCGCGTCCCTGATTTCCAGCTGCTCGTTATCAGGGGCAAATGCGATATTCTTACAGTAATGTCTAATGTATACGCCTTTTCTAGAGACAATGGCTAACAACGTGCAACCTTGCAATTCTCTCCCGGCTATACTGAGTTCTTTGCTCTTGTCAAATCCTCGGTACATGGCATTGTTCATTTCAGCGTCTGGATCTCTCCCATCCGGATAAACAATCATGTCGGCGATGGTTTGAGTGCCGGTGCCACGAAACACCCAATTGCCAATGGCGGCAGGATCATTAGCCGGGGGCGGATTCATTACGCGGCGCCATAGTGTCTGGTTAGAAGGGACCACTGGAGGCAATAGGTCGCGGCTGTTAATGCTGGGCTTGCGTGGTGGAGAACATAGCGAGCGCACCGAGCGACGGGCGAGATGTCCCAAAGGCAAACAAGAGCTGGTATGGCAGTTGAGGTCCACGGCAGTTTCTACCATGTGTTAATGACGATAAGGACAGCGAGATATGGGAGCGTACTCAGAATAGCACTAGCAGAGATCTGCCAGACCGTGAGGAAGAGCAGGAGTAGACGCATGTTGATGTTGTCCCAGGCCTTGGAAGAGAACTTGAAGCCGAACGAAAGCTTAATCAGCCAAATCTGGACATGAATGCGCTTCGAGGATGGAACGATACTGAGCGACAAGCTGCTGGATCTGTCAAGTTTTGAAGATGATGTATAGCTCATTATAAGTACTGTGAGATTAGCTAATACTAGTTAGCAGTCCCAGTGCTCTTCTCTGCCCGACGACAAGGCACTCTCCAGCAACTGAGGATCTGCATTGGTCACGGCAAAGGAATCGTGCCTCGTTTGTTGGGCGATTCCATCTTGAGACACCGAAGCGATTCGCAGATGTAGTAGGAAGGCGCGGTGTGTCGTTGATTGCGTATTAGACCAGTTGACAAGACATCTCGAGCCTGCCGCCCATAACGCGCTCGGATCCTTGGCAGGAAATGACGTGGGGTGCTCGCAGAACCCCCCTGCTGTGCCGCAGCTCCGCCCTAAAACCAACATCACTGGCCTCGACATTGCGACAAACAACCTTTGCAACGACAATGTTCTTTCTAACCCCCGATGGACTTCCAAACGGCTTACAGGATGCCATAAAAAACAGTGACTTGGCTGCAATCGACCAAAATTTGTCCGAACTACAAGATGACTCTTAACAAGGGCTCAATGCTTGTCTGGAACTAGCTATGTCGAACGCTTCTTCGGATACAGTCGAGCTGCTGCTCCATCGTGGAGCAAAACTCAACGATATGTCTCACAAGGATCTCTTTCGAAGAGGTGATCCCTCAGTGTCTCGAGTAATGATGCAATCGGGTTGGGATGTCAATTCGACTGAATTTGGATCGTCCGCTGTCCAGTGAGGTTCACTATTCTTTTACATTTACCGTAATTGACTGTACGATAGCTCAGCACTTCCCGATACTGCATTGCTGACTTGGCTCTTGGACCACGGAGCGAATCCAAATACGATGTCAAAGCGCCTAACTGGGTCTTGCTTGCGGTGTTCCACGCCGCTTGCATCTGCGGCACAGTTATCAGATGTTACGCCAATGAAAATACTTTTGTCCCACGGAGCAGAAATGGATCCCGAAGCCATCTACTTCGCGATTGGGCTCGGCCGCCAGTTCAACGGCACAGCAACTCTTGAAATGCTCATCAATCATGGCGCAGATGTCAATCATGTTTCACAACGTTGGCGCACGCCACTCATCCATGCGGTCTGGAACCAGAGAGAGGAAGATCTGAAAGTTCTGCTTGCTCACGGCGCGGACCCTACAATCGAGGGGGCTAAGGGCGGTGTCACTGCTTTAGGCGCTGCAAAAATGCGCGAACATATGGATCTTTTCAGACTAATGGAGACGTCACGGGTCCGTGGTACGCCATAAGGGCCCCAGCATTCGGGCTTCACTGTCGTTTCTCACTATAAAGGCGCAAAATTAATCAGGCTATGGTGCAAAATATACAAATTCGACGTGGAGATAGCGAAGTCAACCTTCGATCCCTCTCGATACTCGTTTCAGCCACCCTAGTCAAGCTTGCGTCGAAGCACATCACTGGACTTTGCCAACAGTAGCGATCATGACCAAAATTTTCGACGTCTTGTTTTCAGACCCTGAATTAAGGTCTGGGAGATTCTTCCCACTCGAATACGTTGCCCCACCTACTCAGCATCAAGTGGGCTGTATCGGCCTATCACGCTTGCCTGTGCCACTTGGAGCCGCCGCCGCAGTGTTTTATTACCCCGATACGGCGGTGCCGTGCCAGTAGTGCAAAAACGATTCTACTGGTTTCATAGTCAGGCACAGCTTCAGGCACAGCTTTTACGAAGAGTCACTGTCCCATCCCCATCGGAACGCTCTCCGCCATCAACGCGCTGGCGATCGGCATGCAGGAATACTCGAGAGGCCCATTAGGTCGTTGCAGATGAGAGCGGCGGCGTAAGGCAGAGCGGACCGAGAACATTCCGGTGATCATGGAGGAGAAGGTACATGCCAGCGCCTCTTGGGAAGACAGTATGCCTAAAACCCGAAGTGCTGCTATCCACTATCATCATACCAAGAACCCATTATAAACGGTTCAAACATTGACTCAGTACATCATGTGTTGTGGTGTCCTTGCCATCGCTTTAGCGGCACTGACGGCCGTATCATCTGCTGACATATTCACCATGTCCCTTGGTGACATCGCACAATACTCTACATCTCTGGTACGGTATCTGCGTCTCACATAGTACAAGTACATGCTGACAGAACTACAGGCTGCTACACCGACTTTGACAGGATCTATGATTCTGTTCACAAAAGCTGCCAGTCCAAATGATGGTTTGGATGTTGTACTGTCAGAGGATCTGCGCACCAACGTTCCGAAAGCAATCATTGGTAACTGCCAGGAGGTCGACACACAGTGTGTTCGAACCATAAAAGATCTGCTCATGAACCGGAACACGCGGCTCAAATCTCGGCAAGTCGGCCCCGAAATAGTTGCTGGAGCCACATTGGCTGGTTTTCTCGCCATCGTGTATGCCATGCTGGGTAAGACTCAGAGCGAGCAGGCAGTCCCTGTGGCCATACATGTCCCATCAGTTCAGCTCAACCCAGCAGTGTCTGCAGCACGAGCCCACACATTCGCAGCTATCACCAAGTCCGATAGCCCTATCCTGACTATCACACCAACGCCCGTCGTAGCTACCGTGACGGGGCCAGATAAGCCGACATACACGTTCCTGAGTAATGATCGGGATGGCCATTCTTCTGGCGACCTTGCGATCAACCTTGAGGAAGAGCTCGCAGCAAGAATTACGGACGAGATTCGCCAACATCAACAATGTGACTCCGGCCAACCTCATCCCGTCCTACCTCCGGTCAACGGTGCAGGTGTCAATATTGCTAAGACTCAAATCGGCGTCGCAAATATCGCTGGACAGATTGACGCCATCGTGTGTGCAGCCTAACAGCTGATTGAAAACGGGTCCGGATACTTCAAAGATTTAGCCGCGCTGTCAATAGCGAAGCCAGATTGGGCATTGCCAGAAATGGTGCAGGCTATGACAAAGCATGTGTCCTAGGCTATTCTGTGGGCGCCCAACATGGGCCTCGACCCTGCTGACGCCACGACTCTTGCCTTCTTGTCTTTCATACTCGCTTTTAAAGCCATTAAAGATAATGTCTCACTGACAAAGGTCAACTGGATTTCCGGTAACGATCTCAAGGGAAAGACACTCGAATCCGTGCTTCCTTCCATCATCACAAGCGGCCGGACATGACAATCACAGCGACCGCCAGTGCTAGCTCATCTAGCTTACTCGAGTGCACCGCTTCATGCACATACGTTGGGGTCATGAGAGCCTATGAGACTTGGTGTGCCTCGCCTACTGGAGACCAGTATTACTACGACAGGCCAAGTGCGACTAATATCCAGACCATCGCGGTCGACCCTTGGATAGTCCCAGAACAAGTTCCCTTTGAGCTTCCTAGGGTACCCCTACCTGTGGCTATATGTCCTCCTCCGCCAGGGAACGCAACAGACTTTCCTGCTGACCACTTCAAGTCGGTGTACACAAAATTCTGCAAAGAGCTTGAGGCTAACAATGGCAACGCCGCAACCACTGTGAACTGGAAGGGAGACCGACACCCATCGCTCAAGTCGCGTCTTCTTCGCTTCTTGCCGAGAGATGATGCGTCTGATGATGCCAAGTATAAACATCACAAGTTTATGCTTGCGCGCTACGTCCGTGATGGCTCAAATCCCGCATGTTCGGTAACGTGCGAAGTGGCTTTCGAACGCTTCAGCTCGCAAAATTTGTGTCTTCGGGGCGACGGTAACAAAGAGATGGCTAGTACTGGCATTCTGGATACAGTTTGCGCATTGTACTCCTTTGGCATCGAGGT
>Ga0265797_10002439_pt1 | contig 31290 bp, 47 predicted proteins | sample P2T30metagenome_FD_192433 | JGI IMG/M metagenome (GOLD analysis project Ga0265797, IMG submission 192433) | Plant litter microbial communities from East Loma Ridge, Irvine, California - P2 T30 | ecosystem: Environmental > Terrestrial > Plant litter > Unclassified | place: USA: California... | reverse complement strand
TGTTGAGCGGCATTCGCCTCTACGCTAACCATGGGTTCTGGAGACGGGATGCGGCACGATGAACGCTGGTGGACTCTCGCATCCGTGAGAGCCGCATCATATCGCCTCTAGTCTCCAGAGAATTGGCTTTCGATCATTTCCGATCTCGGCTCCGAGCATATTGATCCTACCTGAGTGGATATGAGGTCCTGGGAGTTGTGGAGTTTTGGAGGTTGTCAGTGCCGTGATAACAAGGCCATGCTGGTGTGATGCCCTTTTCGAATTGATTACCATAGCCCTCGCTGCTCGCACACCCGATCAGGCAGCGTTACCACGGTGCTAGATCTGCAACAGGGAAAAATTGCTTGCGACGGCAGATGCGTGCAAGATGATGGTGATGCCGATGGGTCGTCATGGACTTTGTGTTTTGATGCTATGGCATCGAGCTAGCCTGATCTGGCCTTAGCACCTGGGGAAGCTCCCGATCTTTCCAGCTCTTTGGACTTCATCTTTGATTCACTTCTATGTTTTGCCACTCCCACGTGTCGAGTTTAAGACGGTGATAGTCCACCACACACGTCGTATGTCATGCTAGCAGTGACATCCTGGAAAGCATGAGTGGCATATCCGTATTTCTCAGCAGCCAACCGTACGCGCAAGCACGTCGATCTGAGAGGGCTTTCACCTCAATACGGCTACATGGCTAACTCGGTTGACTCTGCGTTGCAGGTCGTTCTTATGATCATGTTGTGTCGTTACAAATCACGTTTTAAACTCCGACCGACGGATGTCATACGTTGCACTCTTTCGCACCTGTGCGCTTAAATAGTGGGTTGACGCAAAACGGCATTAGAAATCTGAGAGCTGATAGCGCTGTCGGAGTGCGGCGGCGTCACATCCGTAATTGGTGTCAGTGTCTCGTGAAGTCGCCATCTTGGTGAGTCGTAAGATGCATCCTGTAGGTAGATGAATACAATTTCGGTCGAAGCACGTGGCGAGCTACTGCATAAACCTGGAAGGTGCATGTAAGGCATCAGGAGTTATCTTCTGAATGCCTTAGGCGTGAGCGTCTTATCGATTAAATGTGTCAGCAACCTAGCCTGTCAGAAGCTTGCGGCTTTTCTAAGCGCTAGTGGGTAACCTACACGTCAACATCGTTTGGCGTAGTCGCGTCTTTTCGCTTCACGACTCTTGACTACCGTGCTAACTACTGCGACCGTAAACATCCATCTTGCTCCGATGCTCGCCACGTTAACTTGGAGTCTGTCAATTCTGTCAAGTCTGTTCAAATCTGAAATGCTATCGATCTTCTAATCTTTCCTGAATAGGCGAACAACATCGACGCGCTGGAGGCACGACAGTTCACTAAAGACGCTTGGGACATCACGGTATACACCGATAGCAGACAATTACGCTGACATCTGTCACCAGACTATACCTGAGGATAGCCATGTCAAGAGCATGTACACGTTATGAATACCGAGCCGCCGGCTTGAATACCGGAGACTGATTTGCGGCCCGAGAAAACCAAGGGAGAAATGCTATGGGCAATTTCCACAACATCAGGCCAACATGAATGTAGCTCGAGTTGAGTTGGTAACACGCATGTAGGTAACTCGCGCGCTGTATTTTCCTGTTAGGGAGATACATTCCTATGGCCCCTGACAATACAGGTAAGGCTAGAACATGTTGGAATGCATGGCGCCAGAGTGGGATCGCGACTTTACGCGACTGAGTACCTGTTATTATACCTCACCACATTACTCTTTGTGGTCTTCTAACTGAGTTTCTGTCAAGAACGTGAAGATGCGTACTGCTCACACCCTTGGTGCGCTGTGGTGGGCAAAACTTCTCGGGCCGTGTCAAGCTCAAGGTGATTGCGACAACATATGCCAAAAAGCGTACCATTTGCTGACTCGAAAGCTAGTGATCACTCGCACAGTTCACAAAAGTTGTCCTACGACGACGTTTTCGCCGACATACGGCTGGATTTCGACAAATGGAACCACCGTGCCCTATACGTTCTCGACTTCTTCGGGAGCGACAGTGATCCCTAGCGGGACATCAAACACAACCACGGCAGTCTCATCATCTCGAGAGAATGGCCTTACATCCAGTTCTTCAGCAGCCTCCGTATCCGAGCCTTCATCTCCCACCCCGTACACATCAACTCAAGAGACCAGCTCTGTCTCTAGTTCAGCAAGCTCTGTATCTCAGCCTGTGTCTCTCACCCAGTACACACCGACCTCGCCGACGACCAACCCTGTCTCTACTCCATCAAGCTCTGTATCGCAGCCTGCATCTCTGACCCAGTATACACCAACTTCCGAGACGACCAGCGCATGCGTTACGGCAACGCCATCGCCTATGAATTGTCCTGCGTCGAACGGAACCCTCTACACGCCTGCCGGGGGATGCATCGGCTCGGGGGATACCTTCCAGGTCTATTGTGGTGTAGAACTTGATGGTGGCGGACTTATACGCCTTGAGGACATTGCATCAGCGGAAGACTGTGTTGAGCTGTGCACTCAGGACTCCAGTTGTGTTGCGGTTGCCTACGACACGAGTGACGAGTCCTGTTTCCAAAAGAGCTCGGTTGCCATCGGTAACGCTACGGTCAGCCCGAACGTAGTCTTCCTCGTTCGTCTTGCACAATACACACCAGGCGAAGACACGTCCTCTACGGCCGTCTCTTCAAATTCTACCGCCGTCTCTTCAACGCCGAGCTCAACTCCGATCTCGACCTCGGCAGTATCGCCCACGAGCACCGCGACCCAGGTCTCATCAACTCAGAGCAGTACTTTTTTGATGTCTTCCTCCAGCTCAGCGGCAAGTACAAGCAGTGCTAGCTCAGGTTCACAAAGCACTTCAACGTCGTCGTCTCTGCAAACGACGACATCTTCCAGCATGCAAGTCACAATCCTTACCTCGACTTCTAGCTCAGCAAGTTCGTCATCTGGATTCAGCGAGACTCAAAGCAGCTCGGCCTTGCCTTCTTCTGGAGTCGGCTCTTCCAGTTCAGAGCTCTCTACAAGTACAATGCTGAGCAGCTCATCTTTGTCGACCCAAACGACAGACTTGACATCACTACAGACAACCACCACGTCTACATCGAGCCCAATATCGACAACATCATCTGTCCAGTCGTCGAGCGTTAGCAGTGCAACATCCCAGTATGTGACTGAAAGCAGCTCGGAATCCAGTAGTGCAACCACTGAGTTCTCTACGAGCACTGACACAAGCGTCTCGTTGTCATCATCTTCATCATCGTCAAGTGGCGTCGAAATTACTTCGGTCATCCCAGCATCGACAACATCCTCGAGCGAATCCGATGTCAGCACGTCTAGCAGTACCTCTGAAGTGCTCGAGAGCAGCTCTTCATTCGGAGATAGCTCCTCTATGACGATGATCGCCACCTCTTCACCCAGTTCATCTACCGAGAGCGAGTCTTTCCAGTCTACTCAGAGTGAGACATCATCCACAGAGTCATCGTCCGCTCTTACTTCTACCACGGAAGTCACAACCAGCTCGGAAACCCCCTCTTCATCAACTTCATCCACCGAAAGCGAGTCTTCTCAGTCGATTGAGAGTGAAACATCGTCCACGGAGTCGTCGTCTACATCTACGTCAACTGCGGAAGTTACGTCCAGCTCATCGACGGAATCAAGTTCGACAGTAGAACCAAGTTCATCATCCGAATCCAGTACGTCAACGGAATCAAGTTCATCGACGGAGTCTAGCACCTCGACGGAATCCAGCACCTCGACGGAATCCAGCATCTCGACGGAGTTCAGTACATCATCGGAATCCAGTACATCGACGGAGTCTAGTACATCGAGCGACACCTCCACTTTGACCGACGATTCCTCCTCGACAACTGAAACCACACTATTGTCGACTTCTAGCAGTGATTCTATCTCAAGCACTAGCTCGCCAATCTCTACTTCCGACATCAGCTCAACCACGTAAGGTCCTGCTTTTGCGATGTGAACGTTCTATGCTAACGACGAGAATCCGCAGGTCAACGACCGAGAGCGAGTCTTCTCAATCCACTGAGAGCGAAACATCATCTACGGAGTCTTTGACCACGGAAATCACATCCACTGCTTCGACTGCCGAATCGACGTAAGTTCGACATGGGTCCTTGCGCTGAGCCCATTGTGGTACTGACAAACTCGTAGTACGAGCACCGATTCGACGTCCAGCACCACGTCGACCTCTAGCACCCCAAGCGCAAGCTGCGTAGCTGAGGATCTTTCTACGTACGCCGCGCAGGAAGACAGCTCCGAATTTATTGTACTTTGCAACCGAGGCTTCCAACCCTCCTACTTGGATGGAAGTCCTTTAGCGTTGATGAATAACAACTTCCAGGCATGCACAGAACAATGCGCGGCCGTAGGACCAAGCTGCGCCGGCGCGACCTTTGGGGGCCCTGATGGTTCTGGACCAGAATGTTATCTGTATAGTAGAATGGTAGCTTCGGAGGCTCCTTCATATCCGCTCGTGGCTGCTGTCCGGACAAGCGGCTCCGAGGGAGCACTCGCCAGGAGGCAAATCTTGCAGAACGGCGAATTCGACGGGACGTTGTCACCCTGGACATCTTCACAGACCGATAGTGGCTCGGAATTCACGATCGACGATGACTCTGCGAGTGTCGTAATGTCACTTGCCAGCAAGGCCCTTGCCAGGAGGGGCGTAGAGTCCATAAATCTACAGCAAGAGATCAGCGACCTTGCAGCAGCAAATCTTGGATACTACACTTCTCTGGACATCACCGTTACTTCCGACAGCCCAGTTGTTTGTCAGATCTTTGTTCGGAGTCAGACCGGCGATTCTTACGTCAACACTCTCGTTCGCAACACTGCGGGCCCAATGACAATCTACGGCAGTGGCACTACACAAGAGCCTGGTGTCTCAGCAATACTGTTGAACTTGGAGTGCGAAGGCACAAGTAATGCCGTGGTCCAGCTGGACAACTTGAGCTTCTGGTCCTTTGAGGCAGCCACTTCGGGACCCGGCTGCGACACGTCACTCTTGACAAACGGAGACTTTGACAGCTCGCTCTCACCATGGGTTACATCTCAGGGCGGTACGCGTACTAGCGCCTCTTGGTCCGTATCTGGTGGCCAGGCCATCGTAACATGGGCCAGAGACGCTCAACTGCTCGATGCTCCTGCAAGGTTAACTCAGTCTGCTGGCATCCCAGCGAATGTGGATTACAGAATAACGGCACAGCTGGTCTTCAACATCGCTTCCGGCTCTTGTCTAGTGGGCTTCGGGACAGAGATTGAGCGTCTCTATAACACCGACCAAACCTCCCAGTCCGGAAGAGTTCCAATCACCTTTGATGGCTTCTCCGAAATTCAGAGCTTTGAGTTCTATGTATCAGTCTCCTGCTACAGTCCGGCGGGTGATATCAACAGTGTTGGAATTGATTCGGTGGCGCTTGTGGTGAACCCGGGTGCAGAATGCCCCGATGAAACTGGTTAGCTTTGAGACTTTTCTTTTTTTTGTATTTGTATCGAATCTCTAATTCTTTTATCAATCATTCTAACTCGATTCGTGATAGGGGTACGTACCTCTACATATATCACCGCAACATCAACTACGTCGTCGACCGAATCGTTCGAAACAACGGATTCTTCTACTTTCACTTCAACGTCGAGCGAGTCTACCGAAACTTCCTCTATGTCATCCTCGGAGACTACATCCTCAACGTCGAGCGAATCTACCGAAAGTTCTTCAACGTCGTCTAGCATCACGGAGTCGCTCACTCCGACGCCAACACCAATGTGCCCAGCCATCTCTAACCCTCCTGCTGAAGCGGCAACGGCTGAGTGTCCAGCAGCCAACGGTCAAATATACACTACCAGCGACGGCTCGCAATGGATGATTGTATGCAATGAGGATTTCGGAGGCAACGACTGGGGCGCCCCAGGACCCGGAATAACTTTATCCGATTGCATCGATCAGTGCACGAACAGAGGCGCCGAGTGCCTGGGAGTGACCTTCGTCATTAACTTCGGCGGACAATGCTGGCTCAAGTACAGAATGATGCCGAACGGCAACCCGGGAGGACTATCGCTACACAGTGCCGTTCGCATTGGCAGGCCCGGCCCGGCGTCGACATCCACCCAGCTACTGCTAAACGGAAATTTCATCTCTGATCTATCTTCTTGGGTGGTAACGAGAGGCTTAGACCTTTTGAGCGATCTCATTTGGTACAATGGCGCAGCGTGAGTGCAGTCGGGTCTGGTTTCTTGTACTCAGTTAAACGTGCCACTAACCTTGTATTCCAGGAACGCGACGTTGCAACTCAATCAACCGGGTGATACGGACGGACAAGAAACAGTCATCGCATCGCAGAGCATCAATGGTGTCGCTGCCGGTGATCTTTACTACATCGCCGCCGAAGTCAACTTGCCGGGCTATAGCAGTGAATGCTTTATTGAAATGAGAGCAGGCGGAGAGATACTGCTTCGACGCCAGTTCTCTTACGGCCAACAAGCACTATGCGGTGCATTTTATGCAAGCGGTCTCTTCGGATCGGCTGCTGCAGAATTCAGTTTTGCCTACTCTTGTAACAATGATGGGATGGATGCTCTCGAGACTTGGGCGGCGTTCGACAATGTCGCACTATTCATCTACCCGACGACCCCGACGACGAACCCACCTCTAGTTGCAAGGCAGCTACTGGTCAACAACGACTTTCCAATTGATGATCTCAGCCCTTGGGTGTCCGAACGTGAGGACTCCGGCGTTACCCTCGGAGTTGTCGACGGAAGGGCTACCATGGAATACACTACTTCCACTTCCCAAGCGGGCCTCTATCAGATGTTAACATCCGATGTCGAGAACGGCCAGTCTGTCAGGGTCCAAATTGACATTTATGTCGATATAACGAGTGCTGGTACCAGCTGTACAACCCACGTCTGGAGTGGTGAAGAAGTGTGGGTCGTGGAAACTATTAAAACGGAACAATACTCAGTCGATGTCCGACGAGAATTACCCCTAGGAGCCAGCTTCATCTATGTGTATACACAGTGCACAGGCCCGGCTACTGTTGCCTTTGACAACGCCTACCTCACAGTCAATCCTGAAATGGCTACAGAACCCGAGACAACCTCGAGCGCGTCGACTGCCTCATCAACTTCCGAGCCAGGACCGTCATCCACATCAACTACAGCGGACTTAACTACTTCGAGCTCCTCGGAGTCAGCGACTGAGTCATCGACAACAAGTTCAAGCACCGTTGAAACATCGTCATCAGCAACGCCTACGCCAAGCGTGCGAGCAACTCCATCGTGTCCCGCGAACGATACTCAGACCTACACCAACGACGACGGATCGCAGTTCATGATTGTCTGTGGCCAAGACCATGTTGGCAACAACATAGTTGGAATCAACCCCGTGGCGGCGAGGAACTTCTCGTCATGCGTCGATCTCTGCATGTATCAAGGAACGGCGTGCGTAGGTGTAAGCTGGGATGAAAGAGATGGGAATTGCTTCCTCAAGAGGAAGATGTTACCATCGCCCTACCAGGGCTTCACGGTGGATAGTGCTATACGCATGACTGGGCCTGCGCTGGGTCCCCTTCGTCTCGCCTGATCACCAACGGCGATTTTGCAGTCGATTTGTCTTCGTGGACAACATCTCGACAGACTCAACAAGGAAACAGCTTTGTGTGGGACAACGGAAAAGCGTAAGGATGCTGTCGAGATTTCCGCAGGCTGAGCTTTCCGCTAACTTTTGTCAGCTATATTTCGCTGCCACTGTCCAAGAGCGGAGACATGTGGTGGGGGGACGCTTACGACAGCGCGGCTCTGTCGCAGACTTTCACTGGCGCCACTGCCGGGCAAGCCTACTTCTTTACGACTCAACTCAACCTCCCAGCGAAGACCAGCCAAGGTTATTGTGATGTTTACTTCAACGCCGGCTCTGAGATTCTTTTCAGTTACAATTACGACATGAGTGCACAGTACGGCTCGGTCAATACCAGCGGCATTTTCAACGCCGCACCTTCTAATTTGGAGCTTACAGTCAGTTGCTCTGACTACAGCGGAAGCCCGACTGATATTTGGGCTTCGTTTGATGATGTGCAGCTATCGGTGTACGGTCCGTTGGCCGGAACCAGTCCCATTCGACCTGTTTCTGCCGAAGGAATAATCAACAACAACTTTGATAGCGGCACTCTGTCGCCTTGGACTACCAGTAGCACAACAGGACGCATGGACTTCAACGTTGTCTCTGGTAGAGCGGTCATCACTTACAGTCGAATCGACGTCCGGTACACATCACCCTCTTGGATAATGCAGACCCTTAACAAGCCATCTGAAGATGGTCAAAACGTCAGAATCCAAGCGGATGTGTGGATCAACATCCCTAACTCTGGCACAACGTGTGTCGCGCAGATCAATGGTGGATCTCCCGTCGCTTGGACCTCTCCGACAGTTGGAACATCGCAGTTCTACCATGTCGACGTATCTCAGACTCTGACTCAGGGCTCGACGTATTTCTACCTGTACGGGAGTTGCACCGGAACTGGATCAACGACGAGTATCTCTTTTGACAACGTGTTCTTCACCCTGAACGCATTCTGATGGAGAGACGTCGTGATAGAATAGATAAGCCTAGTGGCGGCACGCGGCCCAAATTCCCCCATGGTGGATCAGGATCGGGTTCACTGGTTGGTCAGCCAGTCAGTAACAGTAACTCTACTTTGATCGATGAAGGATGTTAGAATGGATTGCGACTCATGGGCGATAGATTGGTCAGGTTGGCGTTTGGGCACCGCTGGAATACTTCGTAATACATTTCGGAAACTTGCAGGCTTGAGCTTTGCCTAGGAATTGTAGGTTCCCGTAGTATAGGTAGTCATGCAATACCAACACATCATGCCTCGTCAAGCTGCCATACACAGTCTAGATTCGTGTAGGCGCTACTGATAGTGAACTCCAGCAGAAAGAAAACCACCCAGCAATGACCGAACAGACGCCAGAAGACCAGCTCCAACTTCGTCCAAGAGATTCGCAACCTCTGATGAGCTTCCAGATAAGCAGACTGGACGGCTTGCTCCAACAAAATGAAGAGCCCGAATTGCGTGAAAGACCAGATTGGTGCGAAGTGGTCACTGCATGGCCCTGATTGCCAGCCTGTCACGGAATGCATAATGCCCGAGAACAAGAAAGACAACAGCACAATCACCGATCTCCCGGGTATGGTGTGTTTCCGGAGACCGAAGGCCTTCTCCGTGATAACAACGGCGTGTATGGTAAAAGCTTTGCGCATTGCTTTGTGCCAAAAGTGGCTATACCATCTCCGCAGGGTGTAAGCCTGAGTTATGTCCCCGAAAAGAGGCGGCCAGCCTTGTAGAGGAGAGTCAAAGATCCCCACTGCAATGAGCGCGCAAATAGTGTGTGCACCGCAGATGGTGAGTGCGGATCCGCTGTAGGCGTAGAAGGCGATTACAACTCTGAACCAAAGATCTCGGAAAGTCAATGTCCCGTTGATGATCTGGGGAGTCAAGTGCTTTTTCGTCGGATGCCAATCGCTTGGTCCGATATCTGGCGGATAAAAACGATGGCCGTCGCGGATGTATAGCCAGAGGGTTCCAATGGCGATTGCCACAGTCATCCGTCTCATCAGGAACTCTCTCTTGGTGGTGTTCGGCGGATCTCTTCGATAGGGTTTCGTTCCCATCCTCGGGGAGAAAAGAGCGTTCGTTCCCCATTGCAGTCTTTGCCATGCGGTCTTTAAGTCAGAGGGTGGACTGAGATTGAGTAACACCAGATAGCAGTTGGTGTGGAATGCCAGCCCAAACATGTAGTCCGCGTACGAGGACTCTTCGGAGGTGCTCCTGTTGCATCGCCGGATAGCTTCGAAACAGAGGGCAGCGGTGATCGCTGATGCTGCAAGCCTGGTGCTGGTGTTGTACGGTGAGATGAAAGCCAGTGACGATGCTATGATGATGTGTGCGGCGGCGGTTGGTAGAAATGTATCTTTTGTAAACTGGGCGATGGCCTGGAAGTCCATGACGATCCCTGTTCGGTCCCTTGACGTCTGCTCTCTGCTAAATGGACACTAGACTGAAATGTAAATTATTTTCGGTATCTTTGCCAACGATGACAGGAACTCCCCTTTGTTTGATCTTCGCTTTGAATGCGCTATAGCTGCTGCCACGCCGCTCACATTTGTAGGAAGCAAAATGCTTTGTTCAACATGAAAGCCAGCAGCTTACTATTGTCTCTGACACCGACCATATCGCAACTAGCTGGCCTGGCTCACGGTTGACGTTGGCAACTCTTCCAATAAACACCTCAATTCATTCGACCAGAAGTCTTACCTGTATCACCAAATCGATCAAAATGAGATTCGCCATCCTCCTCGTCGCCATGATGGTGCTCTTCACGAGCGTCGCTCTTGCGGGTCCCAAACCCAAGAATGCAAAGAACAAGTATGCGAAGAACAACAAGGGCAAAGTCCACCAGGGAGTGTAAGTGTCTCGAGTCGTTGTCGGAAACACCGCAGATCAGCTGACAGTTCTCATAGAATTGGTAAAAAGGCGTGTAAGCATGGTATGGACTCGACCGGGCACTGCATCCGAACTTGAGACGCACATCTTTGGACCGGACATGGAATGTTTAGCGCCGTGCATTTGGGCTGGCATGTCCGTCAGACGGCTTTTAGCTCCACTTCGATTGGCTTGATATAAAGACGTAATGGATAGAGCTATCGTCAATCTCGCTTATGGTTTTGGCCATTTGAACACCCGCGCTCCCCGGTGTGTAGCCCACCTGTAACCTGTTAGCAAAAACTTTCGGACAAGGACACCTGACAAACATTACCCTGAGATAAATTTGCCCTGATCATACTGCACCTGTCATGAGGAAGGTGGTAGAGGTCCAGTCCCAGTGGGAGTCCAAGCACTCGTCATGTCTTGCGCAACAGCTTAGGCGATCCTTGTAGGTACCACTTGGATCCGTAAAGGCACAAGCCTGCTGCCGCAGACAGTCCGCCGCAGAACCCAATAGATATGGCGTAGGCATCTGGCCCACTCCTGCCTAGGTGCTCGCGTGAGTACTGCTGGAGCAGCACAGCAAGTGGATTGCCGACGAAGGATGGTATCACGAGAGTGAGCCAGAACATGGACATTGCAGAACCAAGGTGCTTCACACCAACCACTGAGGCTGCAACTGGCGCAGCTGCACTCCAAACAGCGCCTCCGGCACAGCCTTGGACAATAGCGTATACGGCAATTGCTGCGAAGCTTCGCGAAGTGAGCCAGAGAGCCCAGCAGGCTATGCCGTTCAGTAGACTGAGTAAGATCGTCATGTTTACTCGACCAAACTTGTCGAGTACGAAGCCTGCAAGAGGTCTTCCTACCATAACGCCTGCTGCAAGTAGAGACTGCACGATAGCTCCTTGTGCCTGGGACAGGCCAAGCCCATCGGTGGCATAGACGGCAATGCTGTAGAGCGTGATGTAGAACGACATCACTGTCTTGTAGTCAGCAACAGAGTGTCTACCTCACTGTCCAAGAAAGGTGTTGGGAGGCGTACTTGCGAATCCGCCCCATATCCAGACCCAGATGAAGCCGCGGTGGATTATCCATGATGCCTGCAAAGGTTCAGTGCGTGCGCCGCGACTCTGAAGTCGAGGCTTCATCAGTAGTATGCAAGGCACAAGAACTCCCGCCGAGATGGCGCCGTTGACAATCAAAGAGTACTTGACCGACAATCTTTCGATAAGGACTCGAGTCGTATTTGCGAAGATCAGCCCACCCAGACCGGATCCGCCATTTGCAATTCCCTGAGTTACACAGTTAGCTTCTGTCTTTTGCATCCGTGATGCCGAAGGACTCACTTGTGCTAGACTTAATCGTCGTTTGAACCAGTGTGCTAGCAGTGGCTGTGATGGGACCAAAGTCTGTGTAAGGCAATGCTCAGTCCGTGTTCACCGGTTTGGTAGCTCTTGGAATGACTTACAAGTCCGAGACCTGATCATGTCAGCTTCTGTTTGGCTATAGTAGATTTCTTTGTGTGCATACCAATTCCGAAGACTAGTCCCTGGCATGCGATATAAGCTCCGAAGCTACGACATAGACCGGCCATACACTGGCCTAGACTACATGCAAGCATACCTGTGGGATCCTTTAGCTATGTTTCTTGTTCTGTCGATGGGCTTGACTCACCAGCAAGCATCGGCATCCGATGGCCAAACCTCTTGGTCAGTATGTTGGCCAATGGCGCAGACAACAGAGCCATTGCGACTGAAAGACTGCCAACTAGAGAGTACTTGAGCGGGCTGGTACCAGGAAAGGTGGAGTTGGCTTCGAAGTGGGCGAGATACACCCCGAACGATGTGTTAAATCCTGAGATGATTAGCCAATTGATATGCCGTGTTCACTTGTCGGCGGACGAACCCCATGTGGCGGCATTCATGAAGACAATGGCGACGACTACCACCCAGCCATAACCCCCATCAGGTGGCTCATCGGGGGCAGACTCGCAAGCCGCCTCGATTCGCGGCTCGGGGCCTTCAAGGGGGTGAACGGTTGGTGTGTTTGACGGTAAAGTCTTCTCTTCGGGGGTGGCATTGGCAGTCGACATTGTGTGTTCGCAGTAGATTAGTGCCAACGAGTATCAAAAGAGGTCCAAGACGAGAGCAATATAACAAGAGTCCATGGCGTTGGCGATCTCTTAGAAGAAAAGAGCTATAAGAGGCAACACCACTTGACGGCTCCAATATGGACCCGCTCGTCGTGTTGAAAGTATCTCGGCCATTGTTGAGAGCATAATAGTCACCGAAGGGAGTAACCTGGCCCGCTCGAGCGGAGAAGTGATGGTTTGTCGATGGACAGGACCTGCAGGGCGTGTGCTAGTCGGCTGTACTCAGAGCCGGAGGACAGATCTAGACGCCGCCGAAGCGAACACCATAGCTTTCGGCGTTCACATCTTTTCGCCTTCCTTTTTATTCTACAACATCGCCCGCCGCCGACCAGATTACAAAACCGATGTCGCATGTTAGTCAATATGCCAGATGATGGGGTTGCACTCAGTGACCCAGCCAGCACAGTGGATAGCCCAGGACCGCATAGCGTGAGTCGGCAGCAGGCTGCATGCTTGGCCTGCCGTGAAGCAAAGCAGAAATGCAGTAAAGGGAACCCATGGTGAGCATGGTCATGTCTTTGCTCCAAAAATGTGCTAACGGCCTTCCAGTCAGCGTTGTTTGGCGAATTCATATCGCTGTCGCTACCCACTGAAATCCAATCGTGGGAGGAAACGCGGAAGCACCAAGTAAACACATTGGTGACAAGTCATTGTCGAGTATGGCTAATCATGATACAGCAAGCCCGAAACTGCCGAGAAGATACTGTCTCGACTGAAGAACAGCACTTTTCGAGGAGAAGTCATGGCCGCTCTAAGTGCGAATGCCGGAGTGCCATCGCCTTCGCCGACAACCGCATCGCAGCCATCAACACAAAGCCCCAACGAACAATTCAGGCCTCACCATGACAAAGTCGTAGGATATCTGGATTGCCACCAGCCAGCATACTCGCCACTTGAGATCCTTGCAGCGGCTGTGGTTATGAAGAAGCATCCGATTGCCATAAATAGTGCGTCTGCACCAGACTTCCGGCAGCAAACTGATGCCATTGGATCGTCTTTACTTCCTGCAATGCAAAGCATGCCGGTCTCACCAGAAGCACTCGCCAGCGAAAAGGCGGTAGAGCTTTATTTCAGTATGCACAGTCATCCCGAACCATGATTCTCGATCAGCTAACAAAGATCGGAACAGCGCCTCGAACTCAAGAACAGACAGACTGGCAAGTATTAGCGCTACAGCCGGCTGATAGTACATTGCAACTACAATCAGCGCTACATGATCCCATCAACTCGAGGCTCATCAATTCGGACGATGCACTACTTTACTTCGACCTGTGAGTGAGAACAAGACGCCCTCTTCGAACTCTCTGGAGTCTCGGCACTGACCTTTGTACTTCCAGCTTCTACCAATATCGCAACCCATGGATTGGCATTCTCGATCCGCTCTTGCACACGCCTCAATTCGTTCGTTCGACATCGTTCACCCTCTTCTCGGTGATTTGTGCTCTGGGTTGCGCCATGTCCGACCGGCAACGAGACAAACTACTTTGCTCTGCATTAATAGCGTTGGCCGAAGGCAACATCAAATGGTCGATAGCGGCCTCTGTGAGGACCATTGAGACCATTCAAGCAATCATAAACATGACTTACTGGGCTCCACTGTCTGAACGTCAATGCGATGATCCCTATTGGCTGCGATTAACACATGTAAGACGTCAAACAATTGCCACTCGAGCTGCGGGCATCTGACTGACATCCTTGAAACACAGGCAGCACAGACTGGTCGAGAAATGGGCATCAACCGCCCCGAAGTGATCTTACAGAAAGTCGATGCCATCCCGGGACTCTCTGGCGAGTCTAGAGAACGACGACTGCGCAGCTACGAGCGCACATGGTTATGTGTGTTCGTCGCCGACAAGAGTTTCGGGATCGCCACCGGACGACCCATGTGCGTTTCCTGGCGAGAACTCCCGCCAGATGTCGGTAATTGGTGGCGCAACAAAGGCACCTCACCTGCCGATCGTCTCATATGCGGTGTGACGGAAATGAGACTCATCGTGGTAAGTGTCATGGAAAATTTCACTGTTAGCTGTAACGAAGTCTCATGACATTCTGCGTAGGTCAAAGCATTCGAGGCCCGCCAAACTTCGTCCAGGACCAAGGCCTCCATTCTCGCATGGCAAGTTGACAACTTTGCCGCTGTATCGCACCTCCGAATTTCTCGTTGCTCCGCTACTGACGCATCTGCCCCTCCGATGTGCCCTGCCAATGCGATCTTGTCGTTTTACTTGGACTATTCCCTGGTACTGATCAACTCTTACGCCTTGCGGGATCTTGTCGGACTAGGCATGGTGGACGACTCGGCAGAGTTGAGAACCATCTATCAAAGAAGCATCGAGGTTATCGATCGAATGATGGACCTGATCCTGTTTAACCCGGCCATTTCTAAGCTCATGGTTGGATGCATCAATCCACAGCTGGTTATGTTATGTCACATGCCTACCGAGGTCATACAAGTGTGTTCAGTGATGCCCGAGGTTGTAGGCGCATTCGCTAATCAGATCCTCCAGGCTGCAAAACTAGGTACACCTCACGACTGCGTGGCACAAGTGGCTATGAAGATGCGGATGTTGGTCAACTCACTCGAAGATATCAAACGTGCTCTTCCTGGCACCTCATGGGTTTCACTATACACTACGCTTTACAAAACGCTTATACAGCAACTGGATCAAGCTCTCGACAGAGAAGTGGCGCCTTCGAACACCGATTTTGACGACAAGGCTCTGACCGGGTGGTGGGATCCCGTTGACGGAGGTCTTTTGGACTTGTCAAATTGGCTTGACGCTGAGACCGGCGGTCTGGAAGGTCCCGGATGAGGCTCAGTCAGCCGGTACTATGTTGGTCCAACCACCACGTGATGCCGAGTGTACGACTAAGTTGGGAGGCAGAAAAGAAGACATTGTGAGGCTCCGCAAATTTGTCGCTAGCCAAGTCCGACTCAGGTCGTCGCCGACTCAGAATTGCGGAAGCCTTTTTTTCATTGATCTCAGCCCTTAATCGACACTTCAGAATTGGTCGCCAAATGACGAGGGCAAACCGGTCATTTTCGTACAGCACGTGCGCCAACTCTGCACTCGGCAACGACTACCATATCATTTTAACGAGAGATTGCACGCGGAGGAGGACACCTTTGTCATCGAGAGCTCGGCGTTAACATTGTTGATCTTGCGTCACTCAGCTCGCCACTAGCACATGAGTTAAATCCTTGAGCCATTGGACTCCGCGAATGCTTAGATGTTTCTGCTACCATCTACAAACAATCTCCAGCAACTATGAAATACAGCGTCTTCATCGCCGCCCTGTTGGTTGGAATGGCATCTGCCAACATCCATCCGACGTATGTTCTCCATATCCCTCCACAAACGTGACGACCTTACACTAATAACCTCGAAGCTTCGAAAGAGTAGCTAAGTGTAACAAGAAAGTACGCCAGGCTGGTCTCAAGTGCATTCCTGGCGAGACTTTTCACTTCAAGAGAGACCCCCACGATGGTGACAAGTTCCACATCACCGTCAAGGACGCGGATGGTAACGAGATTGCTCTTCCGGAAGTTGAGGGGTTCTATTAATTGGCATCAATACGATATACGATAGTTTTGGATTCATGATGGATGCAATTGTGTCGATTTGCTCAAAGTTTCGTGTTTGCTCTGTATTCGATCGCTCTATAGACTTTAAGTTATCCGTCCCAATTGGTCTCAATCAAGTCGCACTACTGTCATCAATTTCCATGGACAAACATCGAAATACCGAACCCGGCAGTAGTACGAGTATAGACATAGCATTGTCCTCCCGGCTGATCGCAGGCGTAAGTTTAAGCCTTGTGAGCCTGCTATCCTTTGTTCTCCAAAACATCATGAGCCACCGACTTCTTTCAACGACAGAAGACGCCTTAGTATTGTTGTCGGACTAACAAAGTAAGAACTTTGAACAAGATATCCATAAACACTCTCGATCCCAGTCTCATCGAAAAATTCCCACTACACCCCAATAGATCTTGCAAACCCCGAGAAACCACCCCTCGACAAAATTCCAAGACAAGATGAAGTACTTCGCCGTCCTCCTGGCCATCATGGCCGTCTTCACCTGCATGGTCGCCGCAGGCCAAAAGAAGCCGAACTTCGGCAACTCCAACGACATCTTGTAAGTTCTCCCCCCTTGCGCTTTTCACCCCAAAACTCAACATACATGATCGAACATCGACTAACGCACTCGCCAACAGCAAAGCCGCCAAGAAGCAAGGCAAGGTCAAGTCCGTGTGCCTCAAGGGCAAGATGAAGAACGGCAAATGCCGCCGCTCGGTTCTGAGGGTTCGCAGCTCGGACTCGGACGGGTTTTTTGAGATCCCGGATGTTGAGGATGCGCACTGGGCTGATGAGCAGGCGGCTTATGATGAGTCTGAGGAGCTTGACGAGTTTGAAGATGAGGTTTGATGGAGTTTGTTTGGACTCGTCGGGTTTGCTGGCTTGTTAGTCATTAGACCCTTTCCTCCGTGGAAGAATTAATTGATCCGATTGCTGTGTCTTGGTTTTGGATTGGGGTTTTGTGTGGGGTTTCGCTCATGTTGTGTTATGTTGTGTGAGCTCTCCGGAAAGGCTGTGATGTGATCAAGGACGTCGACGCCACATCCTTCGTGAACGTGACTTTACCGTTGTGGATCGATCGATCGATCAACTCGAATGATTTACTCGTTGAATGATCGATATTCATACTGATCTAGCATCTCCAGGACGTTCTAGGTAGATTTGAGCATGTACATGGTTGATTTGGAGCTTGTGTAATGTACTGAAATGCGACACTTCGACACTTAGACTTTACAACATCATTTCCAAAGGCAACACCAGCCAGCCGGGCATACCATACATCCACGCCGTCGCTCTATCGTCTGAAACTAAGCCGGCTTTCCAAAATCCAAGCCTGATGTTCCCAGGCTCGCACAGCAGAACACGTCCTCCACCCACATCCTTTGTCTGCCGACGGCCAAACGACTCCAACAACAATACTAACCGCACTCTCCAAACCCACACCACCGCATTCATCGCCGCCCCCTTTGAAAGAGCAGAAACAATGGCCAACAAGCCGTCCATTCCATCAATCGCTACCAACCAAGCTATCTCAGAATCTAAACGTCAGCCTTCTCGTCATCTTCTACTTCCTTCCCTTGCCTTACCAAAGATCCACACAAAACCCACGCTCGCCACAACAGCGAAGACAAACACAACAACCATGCGTTCCCCTTCTTCCCTCGTCTCCCTCCTAGTCCTAGCCCTCGCCCTTCTAACCAGCAGCGCCACCGCCTGGGCGCCGATCAGCAAGAAAGACGCGGGCATCTGCGCGAGAAAGGAATCCGATGTGGTCCAAGCAATCGGGGCTTTCTGTCAGCGAGCTCCATACGTAAGTTTTCACAGGCATGCTTGTTCGTCGGAAGAGAGAACCTGGATGCCGGAGGGGGAAGGAGAGGAGGAGGTGCTAAAGAAAAGAAAACCATGACAAAATAGAAACGAGCCCAGAAAAGCTAACATGCAGCGCGAACAAGAACGTCCCAGGCCGCGACTCGAGGATCGGGCGTTACTCCAAGAACACCGCATTTGTTGTTAGGATCACTGGTAAGTCCTTCCTCTTTTCGATCTCTGTTTCCGTTCTGTTCACGCAAGATCTTCATCGCGTGCTCTATTGCTTACCACTTCTTTCTCCCCGATCGTGTAGGAAACTGCAAGCCCACCGAACGAGTGAGCAAGGAGTGGTGTTTCCGGCAATTCTACAACATGTGCCGCAACGGGCGCAAGAACGGGTCGAACGTCGCCAAGTACGGCGGCGGAGGGTGTCAGCGCTGGTCGATTCTGGAGAAGAATCATTTTGCTCCTACGTAGTTTAGGATCGGGATTGGTGATGTCTTGGGTCTGAGAGGGGGTTTGTAGGAAAGAACCTGTTTTGTAGTAGTAGATGGGAAATGTTCGTTCGTTCATTCGGTGCTGGGACTTATTTAATCATGTTCTTCTTCGTTCGGGTTTTCTTGGGGTAGCTGTGGAAAGGCTTGCTTTTCCCCGCTGGCCATGCAATGCAATGCAATGCCATTATCTAAATGGCCTCACTTGCCATACTCTGTGCTCAACAACCCAAGCATTTCCGCCCGAGGAAGCGCGACGTTGGTAATAGTAGCTCCCGTACCAGCAACAGGACCAGGATCATTGACGAGTTCGATCTTGCGCGTGCTGCCGCAGGTGATTTCCAGCACCGTACCGCCAGGGTACTCAGGCTTGGTAATAACCGCCATCAAAGCATCGACAACCTCCTCCATTGGAATCCACTCGCCCTCACCAACCCAGCCTTCGCGCGAAGTCCAGAAAGGCGTCAGAACGCTGCCCGGAGCAATGGCGACGACTCGCACGCCCTTGGCGGGCTCCATCGGAGCCATCGATTTGACGAAGTTGTTGATGGCTGCTTTGGAGGCGGCGTAGAGTGGGATTGCGGTTCCGGGTTGTTGGGCGGCGGCGGAGCTGATCATTACTACGGTGCCGCGGGTGTTTAGGCGGGTGAATGTGTCAAGGGCTAGTTGAGTGCAGCGGATTGGGTGGTGGAGGTTGATTTCGAGAACTTTGTAGCTGGAGGTCGCGGCGTCGGTGCTGGATTTGAGGGCCCAGAAGGACGTTTTGGGCTGGGGAGGGAGTCAGTGAACTTGTATGGGTGGCAGGTGACACTGGTCTCTACAAGGCTGACGCGATTTTTCTGTCTATGTGTGACGATAGCGATCGAATGAGAATCATCACGATCTGTCAAATGCAAGATCCAGAGGCTCATGCTGATACCATGGCCATTTTCATAGAAACCTGCCCGTGCCCTTCAAGACAGGTGAACCAGTGACACATCTTTCAGTGAGACAGAAGAGAGCAAAACTCACGGGTTCAGAAAGACCAGCACCTGGGCAAACAATATCTAGAGATCCGAAAGTGGTGAGGGCAGTTTGGAAAGCCGCATCAAGCTGAGCCCAGTCGGTAACATCAGTTTGTTGAAAGACAGCCTTTGGTGTAGTGGTGTATTGTTCCAATGCTTGGGCCTCAGGACTCAGAGCGAGATCGGCAACGACTACATTGCAGCCTGCTTCCAGGAGGCGGAGAGTGAAAGCAAGAGAGATACCGCTGCCACCTCCAGTAACCAGGGCGGTCTTGTCGTTAAGGTCGCCGAGAAACATAGTGATGTTGGTTTGGAGTGAGAAATTGTTGTGTATAGGATTGGTAGAGATGACTGGGAAGCAGGGCGAAGCAGGGCGAAGCAAACCTTTGTACAGGGCCGGAACACTGCGGTCTACAATTTCCCGGTTTGTCTAATGGCCCGCGATGCGGCGATGAATGGGAGTTTTACTTAGCTGAGGTTGGTGGAACGAGTGATGTTTCGCCGGCCGGGTCATCTAGGGGTCAGCAATGGGACCGGAGCAGACCGAAACGGTTGAAGAAAACGGAGTACGCTCGCAAAAAGGCAAGTGCTGCGTCGGCCCGTGGAAAGACTGGCGAGACACGCATGAAAGTCACGATTGAAGTCAAGCGATGGAGGAGAGGCGGCAGGGATGGGAGCGGAGTGAAGTAGACACAACAAGTACATGGCCTGTCGCCCTCACAACCATCGCCCGCATTCCAGACTTCCCAGATGCTTTCACTCATTCAATCACGTGACCGGCTTGCGTCAACCCCGCAATGGGCCTTCCCGCCTTCCCGCCTTCCCGCGATCGCCATTGTTTGTGTGGCGCAAATGATGATAATAATGTGGCAGCGCGTCATTATTGCATAGTTTCGCGGTGAGGTCACTGCAAGACAAGCAAGAATGAGCTGGAAGCAAGCGCGCCTGCTGCAAGAAACAAGCTCAAGCAAGAGCTACACCGCACTTCTCTCACCACACTTTCATCCATCTTCCAAACTCCATCCTCTCTCTTCCTTGACCTCCAGCAAACCCCTGTGTACTCCATTGGCGACATAAACCTCGCCGCATAACACCTCACCATGAAGTTCTCCCTGGCCTCGCTGGCCACTGTCGCCCTGGCGACCCAGGCCGTCACCGCAGACTGGCTCTCTGGCAAAGCTGGTAAGTATCCTGTCAAGGCACAGCCGTGGTCGATGCGACGGTGATGAAACACCAGAGGCATTTGATTATCATTGAGCTGTGCCCACAAACGCCTCGTACACAGACAAAACTCATCCTAACTGACGAGTGAGGCCGCACAGCTTACAACAAGTGGCATGAGACTGAGCTTGAGCGCTGGCTTTCCGACCACAATGTCCCCTACCCTACCCCGGCCGACCGTAAGGACCTGTCCGATCTCGTCTCCAAGAACTGGGAGAATCACGTCGCCAAGCCTTACAGCAACTGGGATGCTCCCAAGCTTTCCAACTACCTGAGCTCGACCGGCCAGGAGATCAAGAAGGGCACCGAGAAGAACACCGAGAGCCTCATCGAGCAGGTTCAAAGTGCCTGGCACGAGACCGCCGAACAGGCCAACGAGGCTTACGGCAACACCGCCAACTGGATCTTCAACACGTAAGTACCGCTTCCCTCGCCCCAATGGTGATCCATTGCTGACATCTGCCAGCTGGACCGAATCTCAACTCAAGGCATTCTGCGACTACCACGGCATCCCCAACCCTAGCCCTCGCACTCGCGACTCGCTCCTCTCCACTGTCCGCTCCAATTACCAGTCCGCGGCGAACAAGGCCGGCGAGACCGCCGCCTACCCTGGCAACTGGCTCTACGCTCAGTGGTCAGATTCTGACCTGAAGACCTGGTGCGACGAGCGTGGCATTCCCGTTCCCCAGACCGGCAACCGTGACGCTCTCATTGCCTCTATCCGTCGTAACTCTTACGTTGCTGCTCAGGAAGCCAACAAGAAGTACAACTCTTATTCTCAGCAGGCTGCCAATGCCCAGGAGAGCCTTTCCAACCAGCTTCTTGAGAGCTGGTCTGATAGCCAGGTCAAGGAGTGGCTCGACAAGAACGGCATCCCCGTTCCCCAAGGCAGCAAGCGCAACGAGCTCACCGCTCTGGCCCGCAAGCACTCCGCTCGTCTTGCGGGCACTGATGCCAAGAACCAGGCTGCCAGCGCTTACGGTGCTGCCACCTCTTCTGCCGGCAACTACTACGCTCAGGCCACTGATGACTCGTACGCCGGTCTCCGTTACTACTACGACTACGCCCTGAACCAGTTCGGTTTCGCTTCCCAGGAGGCCAAGGCTTCGCTCAGCTCTGCCTCTGTCCGCGCCAGCTCCAGTCTTGCCTCTGCTTCTTCCAGTGCCTCTTCTCTTGCATCGGTCGCTTCTAACTCTGCCTCCAGCGCCTCGAGCTCTGCAAGCAAGGCTGGCCAAAACGCTCCTGCCGCTGCTTCCAAGGCTGCCAGTGAGGTCTCTGCCAGCGCTTCCGCCAGCGCTTCCTCTGCCTCCTCTGTCGCCTCTGTCAGCGCATCCAGCAGTGCTTCTTCTGCCTCTTCTGTTGCCTCCGTCAGCGCATCATCCAGCAAGTCGTCGGCTTCTTCGGCCGCCTCTGCCAGTGCCAAGTCGGCCAAGCAGGAGTTGTAAGCGAGACATCCTTCGATGATCCAAATGACAAGATCATTCTCGATTGGGCAACTCGTTTGCCTATCAAGAACACAAAATACCCATTCGATGATACGACAGATGATGCGACTTTTCTTGGTTTATGAAATCCCTCTTGTTGGGGTTTCGTTGCAAGGAAGGAACAAAAATTAACGGCCATGCTTGTACTCCTAATCATATTCTCCGGCTTAGCTTAGCTTAGTGATGAGCCTAATATTATGAAGCCACGTTACACAATCAGAGTATTCTTCCAGTCTTGCTTCAGTCAATGATGTCTGACTACCGGCAAGACCACATTGTCGCCTACTAGGTCGAAAAAATTGCTTGTGAATGTTTTCACAAACACCAACCCTAACCCTCTAAGACATACGCACAAATCGACACAACCGACTGCAACTTGCAAAATATTGTATGGCAATGTAATAGTGGTCACATAGCAGATAGATGTCAGTCCTAAAGACGTGTGGTGTCCAATATAGCGTATGTACAGGGTGCTCTCAAGTACCGACGCAGATTCGTAATTCCTGGAAGACCCAGGCTTGCTTTTCAGGTTTTAGAATGGACTGACACGCAAGCTCATCATCCCATTTACAGACTACCTATCCTCTGAAATCACAAAACCACCCCAAACCTAGCAAAATCCCTCGCCTCAGACCCAAACTCCAACCCAACCACACTCCCACTCCCACCCCCGCCACCGCCACCACCGCCCATCCGAACCAACTCCTCAAACCTAGCCTCCAACGCCCTCCCCTGCGCCAGCATCTCGCTCGAAGACATGGACATTATTGGGCTCGAAGAAGCCAAAGCACCGTCGTCCATGTTCGCATCACCTTCCGTATCGACGTCCACGACCACGGCCACGTTCGAAGTTGGTGTTGTTGTTGATGAGGTTTGCCGTGGTGGTGGCGGGCTTCTGAACGTGGCCGCTCCAGGCGGCTCGGGCGTGTTTGAGGGACCGCAGGGTTCTTCGTCGAGGGACATTTGGTTTATGATTGAGAGGGAGCGGGAGAGGTATTGGGTGCGGGATTGGGAGGGGGGGAGTTTGAGGGCTAGGGGGGAGGAGAGGGGGAGGATTGGGAAGGTGGGAGGGGAGGGGTGGGTGGTGGTGGTGGTCGTGGTGGTGGTGGTGGCTTTGGTTTCCATGTTGCTGTTGATGTTGATGTTGATTTTGTTGTTGTCTTTGTTGTTGATGATGTTGGCTGGGTTATGGGAGCCCGTATTGCCTAGATGGTTGAGTTGGTTGAGGGTGAAGGCGTGCATGGTGCGGGTGTAGTTGGGGATTGCTTTGATGGACTCGGTTCCCCTCCCTGCAGCTGGCTCTCTTTCGATCGAGGTTCGAGGGGTGAAGTAGGAAGTCAAGGAGGGAGAGGTTGGTTTCGAAGTCGCATGATAGGCGTGCATGGCGCGGGAGTAGCTCTTCCTCTCTGTTCCGATGTTGGAAGGGAAAAGCGACTTTCTGCCGGTTTGTTGTTGCTTGCGTGGGGTTTCTAGATCAGAGGCGGAAGAAGAGGAGGAGGAAGAAGAGGACGACGAGTAGATCGCTTCTTCCATTGTAGTATCGACATTGGAGCTGTGGTTTCCGGCAGCCGGAATCTCGCCCGAGAAGGCACGCGAAAGGAGATGGTGGACTCTGTTGATCTCGGAGGGAGGGATTTGGGTCGAACGGCGGTGGTGGCGTTTGCGTGAAGCCATTTTCGTGGATTCAACAGATGTATCCATAGTTCGTGTAAATCTGCTGCTTGGTGGACAGCAGCAAACCACCCAGAGAGCCTTAGAGAGCCAGATCCCCTAAGACGATCCCAGCAGTGTTGCAGGAAAGTGTTGAAGCCCAAAATCTGTTGGCACCGTCAACCTACTTACCTGTGACCTCTTCGTCTGATCTGCATGTCCCTTCTCACGACCGCAGTGGAGATTTAGACGCCTCAACATGATCGAGATAATGTTCGCAGTGCGATGCCTTTGTCTCGCTCGTCTCCACATGCAAGAGTACCATAAAGACCATCGAACTACGGACGAGAAGTGATCGCAAGCGGTCGGCTGGCGGGCTTTGGACAAGAAGCCGGGAACAGATGTATGCGGGCTGACCCGCATTCCTTTGTCGAGGCCGGCTACATTCCAATGGAATGCAGTAACCTCACTATCGGGTAGCTTGACTGCAACTGGGGAATGGGAGTAGCCGTTGAACCTGCAGGAAAGTTGACAGGCGTTGGGTTACATTCTCCTGGTGAAGACCGCTGACGAAAGCAATATGTCGTCCAGCAAGTGCCAGCCTTCCATGATGATGATGGAATTAACGAAAGCGACTGACTGTTCAAGCGAAGTAGTAGTAGCCTGTATGAAGGTCATTCAAATACGTTAGACTTGACAGCCAGTTTGGGTAGTCCTGTTCGTAAGAATACCTGACTTTGTCAAGCGTCCACATCCACCACAAATCACATACCAGACCATGCGTCGTTGCATCCTCTCAATCTTGATCTGGACGACGATATTCGCATCAGCTCAAACACCAGTCGACACAACCTCACCAACCCTCACAACAGCATCACACAACATCGACCAAATCTCTCTCACAACACCAGTGGCCTCTCCAACGCCCATAGAAGCCCTCCTAACAACCGACCAGCCAATCTCAGAAACATCAGTCCAAGAAGACACACCAACCACAACTTCCCGAACCAACAACCCGACCATCAACATCATCACAGCGCCTCAAACCCCACTCCCCATATCTGCGACTTCACTAGTCACAGATACCCGCGAGTTTTCGGCGCCCGATCCTGATCATAGTGTGGAAGTGACGACTTCGCAAGAATACACGGAGACGTCGAGTCGAGGAAGAAGTACAGGCATCGTGTCCGCTACCACTATCGTCAATACTGCGCCCGAAGACGTCGCGAACGGCGTGGCAGTGGGTGGGCAGGTTGCTGTGAGTGCTTTTGCGTTTGTCGTGGCAATCGGAGGGTTGACGTGGGTCTTTGCTGAATTTTAAGTTGTCGTATTTGTACGTCTTGGAGTTGTCAGCAGGCGCGGGCTCAAACGTGAGAGAGTCGAAGTGGTCATTCTCAGTTCGTGCGAACTGGTTTTCGCGGATAAAGTATCAGGAGGCTGAGCCTCTGCTGGTGAAAAGCGGTGTTCATAGTCCGCCATAAAGATCGTCATCAGCGACGGGTATCCCAAATTTACATTTCAGGTCTGCTCGTGTTTATTACTCCTCGCGAAGAGTAAAGATGCTCGCCGTTCCCATGCTGTTATACAGTTCAACCACCCAAGCGCCTGGCTAAACAAAAATATGAACCCGGTTGGAAAAAATTTACTTCTGATCGCCTAGCGCTCTAGCCGCGAGCACATAGGCAAAGACTGCAGCAGCGACGATGTACCACTTGTTCTTCGAGAGCCAGCTCTGTGGTACTGCATCAATCGTAGCTCTGCGCCCGTTGACCGTGCCCTCTTCAGGCTTGGCCGCCGCCGCAACAGCCTCTTGCGCCTGAGCCTGTTGTTGCAGAATCAGACTCCGACCAGTCTGCGGATCGATCTTCTCACTCTCCATCCACTTCCAATTCTCCTCATCTTCCTCAGGCCACTGCTCCTTGAATCTCTGTCCACCATCTCCAGCCTTGATTGCTCCAAACCCAGTCCTCCCACTCCCAGTTTGCTGTGTCTGCGCCTCGGCCGGCTGGCTAGCCAGAGTCCGCTTCGTGCTCCCTCCACCCGTGCTATTCCACCACCGTGTCCGACTAGCGAGCAGCTTCCTCTCAGCCTCAGTAGCGCTAACACTCCCCGTCGTCATCTCCTCACTCGTCATGAAACTCAACACACCGAGCAAGATCGTGCTCACCTCCCATGCGGGATTGAAGCTCTTGGGGTGGAAATCACTGATGCTCAGACACAAGCGCTCCGAGCACCGGAAGCGGCCGCTAGGGGTGTGCATGCGGATCGCGGGCGGTGCGAAAGGGTAGTCGGGTGGGAAGACCAGCGTGCCCCAGTACTGGCCGTTTTCGTACGGTGTGCCGGGCGGGCCGGTCAGGATGTAGTGCCATTCGAGGATGTTGGATTCTGAGGGGTGCGCGGTGATGAACTCTGGAGGGGAGCGCGAGAGGGTGGCGTATTCGCGTGTTAGGCGTTTGTGGGCGGCGCGGGTCGCCATGGTATGTGTGTGGGAGAGAGTGTGTCGGTGGGATGTCTTGCGAATGTGATTGTCGCTTGGGAGTGATGAATAAGAGGGTGAGTCCTTCAGCGTTGCAGAGTGTTGGTATTCTCAATTGTCCTGTGCAACGAAAGTAGCGGGTACGGGAGTCACTTTGTGGTAAAAATTGGGTATTGAATGTAGGGGAATGTTCGATGATCTGTCTTGACAGGTCCGTCTACGGCGGCGTTTGAGTGAGGTCAGCGGTCTTGGCAATCTGGCTGCCTCACTTCATGCCGCCGTGAAGACTGCAACTACGTCCCAAACGCACATTTCTCAATCAGATCAATCATCAGCATCTGCCTAGAACAATGGCACCGCTACCTCCAGGTACCGTACCTCATTTCGAGAAACCACAAGCGAGAATCTCCTTCATCCCGATTAATTTATCTATGAGCTCATTTGAACATCATCCATCCAGACCCTTCGAAAACCTCCAATTAGCCACCACAAACCCTCGGTGTCACCTCTCACCAAAAACACCACTTCTTCCCTGCATACAAAACCCTTATCCCTGATTCCTGTACATCCGTTAGTGCCCGGTCTCCCAACACTTGTCGTGGTTCGTCAGAAAGCCACTGTTCGCGGAGTCGGTCGTCGTCTCTGGCCCTGCTGGCTATGCATCAGCATCAGTCTTATCTGCGGTTTCGACCTCACGATTTGTTATGGAAGTCTCAGATGCAAATAACACCATGAGTGGTTCTGCTTCCACTGGACTGCTTTTCACGACCGAGTTCCTTGGGTTCTGATCATCCGTTGAGTCCCGTCTTTACTGTATTCTCCGTGGTTCGCTAGAAAGCTGGTCTTCGCGGACCTTGTCGTCGTTTTCGTTGGTTCTGCTGGCCATCTTGCGTCGATCAGTTCACACTGGAGTCCATCCTTACAATGAACAAGGACAAGATGACGATACCAGTCGCGACCGAGCTCTGCCTATCCGTCAGCTCCCCGCCCCATCTTGACTGGATCCCGTCCACCATTGGTGTACTTCCCATCCTTGCCATCTGCACTCACTCTCGAGCGGAAATAGATTATTGCCACCGCACACGAACGCTCTCCGCTGTTGCTCACCCACTAGGTAGTGTCCGTCCCAATCGAATCCGCCTTCGTTCGTCAAAATGCCGCATATTGCATCGTCTCACAGGTAGTCAATCCCCTCTGACCTCTAATCTCAATCACCAGAGAAAGACTTGATAAGAAATGCAAACAACCATGAACTCGGCCGAGAAGTCGAGAAGTCGAAAAGTCCAAAACAAGCATCATACATGTAACATGTGTTCTTACAGAACATCTCTACCTAAGTGACGATCAGCACATTCTATGTGATATACAAACCCTAGCCTGTACATAATAACATGCTCCAGGTACAGTTACAGGCACAAGCAAAAGCCTCCTGCAACAACAACAACAACAACGCCATCGCTCAAACACCCCACCCCAAAAACACCAAGGAAAATCTTTTCCCAAACCATGAAGCCCAAACAAAACCAAACCAACAAGAATTCCCAAAAATCAAATAACCTTATCAACCCACCTCCCCACCACCCCCTCCCCCAAAAACCTCTCCTCCTCCTCCTCCCACCTAGCCCTCTCCATCGCCCTCCTAGCCCCCCAAGCCCGCACAAACCTCCAAGCCTCGGTATCAGCCAAATTCCACGCCTCGACCGCAGCCCTCACAGCCTTCACATCAGGCCCACCATCGCCCTTGTTACCAATCGACGATAAGAACCCCCTCCCCGTCTTCCCATCCGGAGTCCTCCCCTCGAGCGCCAGCCGCGCCGCGGCAAGCAGGAAGCGCTCCTGCTCGAGCTCCTTGTCCGAGGGCTCCGGGCCTTCGAAGTCCTGCTTTGGGGGCGGCGGGCGGCGTTCGGGGCCGGGGACGGGCGTTTCCGAGCGGCCGTTGGAGGGCGGCGAGCGCGGGACCGTGAAGCCGAAGGTCCAGTCTAGGGCGGCTGTCTGCGCGGCGTCGAGGGTTGCTGCGGAGGAGGGGGTTTCTTCGGCGGAGAGCCAGAGGGTGCGCGGGGCGGAGAAGTCGGATGCGACTAAGTTTTTGAGCGTTGCCAGGCGCGCGAAGCTGGAGATGCCGGTTCCGAGGAGCTCTTTTGTTGCGGCGAGGATCCAGGAGTCGCGGTGGGTTTTGCGGCGGATGAAGGGGGTGTCGAGGGTTGGGGTGGAGTGGGTTAGGGCGAGGAGGGTGTAGGGGTGTGGAACGGTGGCGATTGTGAAGATGTCCGTTTTGTTTCTGAAGACGGGTGGGGTGGAGATGCGCATGGGGGACGTGGAGACGCAGGGGGCGCAGTTGTGGATGTTGGGTGGGCAGGATGAAATCTCCGGGGTGTCGGGGCATTGGGTCAGGTTGCGGGCTAGGTCGACGGCTGGGGCGATCAGCGTGGAGGTGTGTTGGGGAAGAGGTTTGAGGACTGCGACGCCTAGGGGGAAGGCGGCGTGCCAGGTCCTGTGGAGGTGGGCGTTCATGACTTGGGCAAGCATTTGGAGGCCTTCGGCGTGGGTGGCGTCTTCTGATAGCTTGGCTTGGACTTTGCTGTATTGAGACTTGATTGCAGAAGGGCTGTAAAAGGCGATGCCGTCGTGGTTCTTGTCAACCGCGAAAGCTTTCGGGGCGGCATCCACGAGGGATTTCTTCTTGAGGATATCGGGATGCGCGAGAGCTGTCTTGATTGTCGCTTCAATCTGGTCCTTGCTGCCAACGAAGAGCCCGTTGCCCAAGTCGCCGTAGCGGGTCAGTTTGGGATACTCTCCCCTACGCATAAAGGATAGCAGAGGGTCGTCGTAGGACGCCATTGGCACTGCCAACCAATTGCACAAGATGCCAGTCCCCATTTGTCCCCAAGCCAACCACCTGAGCAGCTCAGTCTCCATCTCCTTTTGCAGCTCCAACCCCATCAGACTCCTGTAATGTGGGTTGGCCTTTGCCTCTGGCGGACCCAGAACGACAGGCTTGAAGCCCTTTGCCCACCAAGCCCTTCGCCAGACCTCCAGCAATTCCTTTTCAGCTGCCTGCCTCTTCTCATCCTTTTTGTTGGCTGATTTGTCGAAATATGTGTAGATGGGCGGTCGCATGGCCTCTGGCGGAAGCACGCTCCTCCCTTCTTCGAATGTGACCGAACTGCTGAACGGATTTTGCCATTTCCAGCTGCTATACCATCTCGTGTCTCCGCTGGTGCTGTTTGCCTGTTCAGGGGGTGGTGTGTGAGCGGGGGTTCTGAAAGGGTTCAGCCAGTCGGGCGCAGTTGGCACATTCTTGGGAAGATTCGGGAGGTTGTCGACGGCCTGATGCGCGGCTTCGATAGCATGGTGAGTCCCGGATTGGAGCTTGTCGCCGTAGGGTACGTCTTTGAGGTAAGGGTCGTATTGGTCGCTGGTAGATGTGCCGAGGAATAGGATGCAGAAGAGGACGAATCCGGTGAGGGATGCGACGATTTGGAGTCGGCGTGGCAGGAACGAGCAGGGGTTCCAGTATCTAGGCATGTTGTCGTGGAAGATGGCACAAGGGCCGATTCTTATGAGGTCGAAGTACTCATACACTTGTTGGAAGTGCTCGTCTTGGTCGAGCAAATGCCGCGATTGATTGATTGACGTGCAGGTGCCGGGAGACGCGTGTACAGAACTGAGTCGAGGCAAGCCGAGATGATGCTGGACGCGGATTGAAGTCGACAAAGGAGATGTTGCTGATCTACCTTGCTGTACCTACCACAGCAGAATCATCTTTCGCAAGACCGAGCTCAATAATGATGCTCTTGGCATCCCTTATTGCTGGTCACGGCAGCAGCTATAGATGAAGCTTTAATACCAACGCCCATTTGATATTGGTCATACAGCACTTTGTCGATTGATTATTGATTACTTGGGTATTTACAGACTGAGCCTCATGCTCTTGTCACTTCTCTGATTGATCCTACCAATAAGATAATCTCTCGGTTTCTCAATTGTAGGTTCACCCGAGCATCAACTACATGTCCGTCCAAGAAAGAGATCCATCACTTCTGCCCTAGTCGCACAGTCTCTTTTTCAAACTCGTGTGCATGCCTCAACTATTCATTGCACTACCTCTACCTAGTCACAGCCTATCTCTTCCATCCGATTTATGATCCATCTTATTTGCTACGTACAAGTAGGTATCACAGACCCTCTCAACATCCGCAACTCCTTCTTCTCCTCCGAGCTCGTACAACCCCGGCCCCACTGCTACCAACCACACCCCATCCAGCATCCTACCAACACAAACCATCGAACGGACTACAAAGAAGCCGGCCTTCGAAGCCTTCAGCCGAGACAGCATTGGAAGACAACAAAAATAAAAGAGAGAGGAAAAGGAAAAAAGAAAAAGCAAAAGAAGAAACCTTTCCCACCAAAATCCACAATGTCATCCCGTCCACCACCGTCACCCTCAACAACAACAACACCCAAACCCAAACCCTCAACCTCGAAACCAACCCCTTCAACCTCAAAATCAAAAACAACAACAACAACCCCAAAACCAAAACCAAAACCCTCAACAGCCCCACGCCCTCACTCCCCCGAAACCCATCTCTCATTCTCCGCCCGCAACCTCGCCGCCGAAACCCTCCAGTCCTATGAAGAACTAGCCTGGCACGCCCTAGCCCGCAACGAGTCCATCCCCCAAGTCGTCCTCCACTTCAAATCCATCCTAGCAGGTTTCACGCCCGCCGATCGCGATTCCACCACAACCACCACCTCCACCAACACTACGACGTCTTCTCCGGCGCACTCTTCTCCTCATCATTGGAAGAGCGATATAACGCCTCATCAGCCGGGGAGTTATTGGCGCGAGCAGGTTAGGGCGGCGGGGTTGGAGGGGCCGTTGGGGGGAGAGGGGAGGAGGAAGTGTAGTGGGACTAGTGGTGGTT
>Ga0265797_10002437_pt1 | contig 31303 bp, 38 predicted proteins | sample P2T30metagenome_FD_192433 | JGI IMG/M metagenome (GOLD analysis project Ga0265797, IMG submission 192433) | Plant litter microbial communities from East Loma Ridge, Irvine, California - P2 T30 | ecosystem: Environmental > Terrestrial > Plant litter > Unclassified | place: USA: California... | reverse complement strand
AAATACTTCTACGCATGGCTTAGTCTTCGCAAATGCATCGCGGTCGGCTGTCACTGTAGATGACTTCCCTTCGACGCTACCACGAGAGCCATGCATACATTATTGCCAGAGTCAGCATATCATCGACCAAACGAAACGTAGCTACCTACCTAACCTGCTCCCGACCCACTCCCGAGCAAGTGTCGCTACTATGTCGTACGTCTCCCATTGGCGCTACCATCCCTCATTGCTAAACAGCCTGTACTTTGCCCTCCATAGCTACCTGTGTACCGCAAATCAGCCTCACTCGTACCACAAGACTCTTGGCCACTACTGATCATTGCATTGCCTTTCTAGCAATACTTCTCCAAACCAGAAGCGCAACCTGAAGCCCACCGTCTCAGCTGGCGCATACTCAGCTTCGCCCTCACAACTCACACTCGGCACGGATCAGCTATCAAACACACTAAACCAAAACCCGTACCAACCATATGGATATGGCCACGACCCTTCGGCCTTCACCTTCCAGCCTCAGCCTCAACAACAATATCGCCAACACCAAATCCCGCAAACCATAAAGACCGACTACCATCCTCAGCAACTTCAACAACAGCAACAACTCCACCACCAGCTACCGTCGCCGATCAACTCACGAAAACGCCGCGCTTCAGAAATCGAAGGCCAACCTATACCAGGCGCTTCGAACAACAACCCGCTCGGCGCGTACGGAAACCCTCATGTACCATTCTCTGCAGGCCCTGGTGGCGAGGTAGACTTGGGCCTGCCATCTGCACAAACACTACCGAGTCCTCTGCCCAAAAAGGGCCGAACGAACACTCCTTGGACGCCAGCCGAGGAACAGCGACTAAAAACGCTGCGCGATGCTGGCAGCAGCTGGAGTGAAATCGCAAAGACCTTCCCTCTGCGCACCGAGGGTAGTGTAAAGAAACATTGGTACAAAGTGCGTGCCCACTTCCTGCGAGGTTTGCAATCTTGGACAACGGCGAAAAAGATTGTGTCCGCGTTCTTTTTCCCGCATGCTTGAAACCAAACCTTGACAAAGAGATATGCTTACACGATTGGGTTTCCCACCGAACAGGACATGCATTACGCCGAATTCGCGGAAGACGAGGTTAGCAGCTTCGTCCGCCTCACACACCCGTGAATGAAGAAAGAAGGAGATTGCTGACTGTTGGAACAGAGCGCTGCGTTGATGCAAGCCATCAAAGACTACGAGAACAACAAGTGGAAGGTGATCGGGCAGAAAGTGGGCAAGCCCGCCAAGGTTCGTCTCATGTTTCTTTTCTCGTTGCTCCGTCATCCCTTGAATATGGGTTTTTGATCTTGTCGCTTCCGCACGCCTCGCGGCCACGGTCGCACTGCCGTTTGCGAAATCCTTCGACATTCTCGCTTCGCTCTCGTCTATATCGCCGTGGACCCCAGGCTGGAATCTTTTTTTTCCGGAGAACAGCGCGGCAGCCCTAAGACACGGCAAGCAACCAGCTTTGACAGCTTGCCAGCTCGCCACTTCGGCAAGCCGACTTCGATTCCAAGCCCGTATGATCACGCGGAGGACGGCCGAGCACCGAGCAACCTCCTACACGCCTACACGGTCTGCAACACATACCGAGTCCCTGGACCACGACGTCCCGCTCCCTGCATTCTTAATCTCACCGCACTTCTTCCCGCTCTGTTTAGTCACACTATTTTCATATCGGAGCAAGCATCCGGCGAAACTCTAACGGAGAATTGCGTCTCGTCCCTTCCTCCCTACTACACGACCCATTGCGAAAGTGGCAGAGACAAGCGAATGGAGCAATCTTTGAGCTGACCAACTGTTTTCTTTCTCCGTGAATAGGCGTGCGAGCAATTTGCCAAAGAGCAAGGGTGGAAAGTCTAGTGTAGCTAGACCCACATCCACCGGCCAGCGCAACAACAAGCCTGTTGTCATTCTTGGAAAACCGGCGTTGTCGTGTTGCAAGGGGCGGGAGGATATTGTCAACAACACTTTTCTTGGAAAGCGATGGAGTCGTTCAGGCTCGGATAGGAGCCGATGGTGAGAAGCGAAAAGGGACATACCATCGAAACCGGGTTCTTGGTTCCCCGTCCCCAATTCCCCATGTCCAGGTTTCTTTGTTTTTTTGATTAATCTTGGAAATGCAACGGTCAGGTTTTCGGAAAGAAGCACAGCACGAACGTATCGATAACTCACTTTTTTCTTGGAGGAGAACAAGTTTCATAACTCATTTGTCTGCTCCTCATTGTTTTTGCGGCTGTCTGCCGAATCTGTGAGGTCGTCAAAGGTCGGGCGTCAATTCTACTTATTTTAGGCGACTCCTCCGCGCGTGCAGCTCATGTCATGTACATGTACGTGTGTATGTAGGCTGCGCTGTTGCAAAGCGAGTTTGAGTGTTGTTCGCCGAGTCACCGCTCTTTCAACTTGCTCGCTTGTTTGCTTGTGCGCAAGGTGAGAGGTACAAGCCCACACTACAAGGATACTGTACACTTGCAGATCTGTGCCTTTGCCATGGAGCAGGGGTTTTGGAGGGAACTGCGATATCCACAAGGCTACCTGCCGCCCTCGCCGCCCTGTGTGGGACTTTGAGGTTTGGACGGGACGGAAACATCGCGGGAATTAAAACCTAGGTCTGGTTGAGATTATGGAGTTGGGGATTTGGGGATCTCTGGAGGGTCTATTAGTCGTTTCCACCTCGTCGCGGCAATAATAGGGAGAGATGATTGGCGATTGGCGATGTTGCCTGGTGGCAGGGCTGGATGGAGGTCGCTCCGTGTTTGCTTGGCGGTAAGGCGATGCGGGCATGCAGCCGCGTAGATGCACGCGTACATATGACATTTGATGTGCATGTAGCAGGTACATGTGTGCGTAACATTGTCTTTTCGCAAGTCGGATGTTTCATGCTGAGGCAACTACTAGGTACGGTACGGCGTGGCATGGCACGACATGGTAGTACCTTGAAGGCGTCTTGGACGTGTGTCTGCGGTTTGACTGGCTAGAGATGGGTGGATGATTGACGTGGCGAATGAATGAAAACGCGGACGATGCACTAATGCACGGCGGATACTGTACTCACTCGCGCGCGCGCGCGTCTTCGTTTCGATTGGTTTCGGGCGCTTAACTCGGAGCGGGATAGAAGATGCAAGTAGACGTGGGGTCTCGTGATTTTTGGGGCGAGATGGAGTGTCGGAGTACATACACTGCATTATAGCCAGGGTCCAAGGTAGTAAGGGGATTTGCGGGAATGCGATTCCTGCGATCGGGGTTTAGCAAGGCCGGTTGGTCGGTTCGGTTCGGTAGGTGGGTTGGTTTGAGTTGACGCACACGGTGGTGTATGACCCTGCCGCGATCTTTGTGGGACACCGTTTGGCATGTGCTACTCGACACGATACGATGCGATACGATACGATCTTGTACGAGCGAACAACATCGGAATTTTGGTACTATAACGATGCTGATAAGCGGATCTAATGCACCCCTGGGATTTCAGTTGAGTAATCCAGCCAGGGCTGAACCCAGGTAGACGGATCTGTTATGCCGACAATGGATTGCTGTATTGGTCTAGGAGATGCTACTATTCTGTGGAGAGGTCTTGAATCCTGATTTGGCGTGGATGACATCAAGTCTTGAGGGTGCATAGCCCTTGGTCGGTTGGTGGGCGGACATAGCGTTTGTTAGGTGAGCTATTAGCAGCTTGTGCGTCCGTTTCTAGACGCGCCGATTTTACCTTTGGGGTCGTATCAAGCGATAGGCTTCGGTTTCAGATGCGATGTGACGTTTGTTCGCGGCGGCTGCTTGGACGGAGTAATTGATTGTTCGCTGTTTCGCCGAAGTACGCTCCTGGTCAGTGGATTGATGCGTTGTGCATGAGCATCCGTAGCGAGGAGACAATCCTGCTACCTCCAGCTAGCATCCAGACTATTCGTAATGCGGTGGAGTGCGCGGGATATCGGGGAGTCGGAGTCGGAGTGGTGGTTGTGTGAAAGTAGATAAAAAACGGAGGCTTGGCAGTTGCCGCTGCATGTCTAGTGTGTTGTTGAAGGGGATCAGTGCGGCCTTGCATACTCAGCAGGATTCTAGCAGAGGTTGGTTGGACGGGGGTACGAAAGCACGTTAGTAGTTAGCAGGCGGGTTTCTGACGAAAGTTTGATGGTCCGGCGACGCCTTGCGGCTGGATGGCCAGACGTGTGGTTCAGTGGAGCTGAGAGCGAGGCTAGGGACGACTACTGCTAGGCCGATGCACAACATCCCCATTGCAACGTCGCGCCCGCTTGTCATCGGCCGGCCGGCCGGGAGTGGGCCGTGCCTTCTCGCCTGCGATGTGGGTGCTGCTGGAGCGAGGGAGTCCTGGGCATGCGAGAGTAGTTGTTACACACGCTGGCCGGCTTTGGCGTGCACTATGCAGCCTCGCGAGCGTCGTGGCTTCGATCAGAGTTCGATGAGAAGTGGGCGTGACTCCACCGCCCCGCGAGATCTCTTAGCAAAGCACTTCTTGAATCCTTCGACACCCGAGTCAAGTTGACATGACGTGACGTTGGAGGCGCCGCCGCCAGATCCGTACACTTGGAAGCACGCGCATCAGACTGGGCGTAGGATGATGATGATGCTGGTAGTGACGAGGGCGAAAGGCGAGAGCTGTGCGCGCGGTGCATGTGCCATGTCATGTCGAGTGAATTATGTGCTGGGCTGTTCTGTAGTCGTCGAGTCGCAGGTGGTCAATAATGGCCTGATGCAACACGCGAGCCAGATATCAAATCAAATCATACGCAGGGCTGCGTTTTCCGAGCTCCCGCCGGCCAGCCGTCGGCGACGGCAGCGATCACTCTCTTCGCGTGCGCACTGAGCCTGCTCTAGGCAGTGTTGGGCAGCGTCGACCTTCTTTTCAAGCACAGCTCGAGCACAGCTGTGCGATGCTTTGCCCTGCCATCCATGCCACGCCATGCCATGCCATGCGGTGCGATGCGATGCGGCATACCCGCCCGGTGTCCTCGGCCTCCAGGCCAGGTCGCCGAGAACTCTAACTCTATTGCCGCCCGCTGCAACTACCGCTAACCGCAGTCTACACCGTCTGTCGAACGTGCTGCATCATGTGCAAACCAGCCAAACACCTCCCTCACCACCTCGTCCGTAGCGCCAGCACGCGCGAGGCAGGCATACAGGCAGGCAGGCAGACAGATGTGACCTCACTTCCACGCCACAATGCCAGTCTGCTTGTACCACCCTGGTCACATGACATCCACTATCGCACTGCACATGGCCAAAGCCAGCCCGGCCAGCACTAATACCAGCGCAGCCCATTTTAGGCCGAGTCGGACGGCATTGACGGCTCCCTCGCTACTCGCACGGGGAGTTGCTGTCTCGGGGACACGCCGAAGCGTGCCCTCGTCTACGAGAGGGAGAAAGATCAGACGCACTCCTCTGGCGCTCTGCTTGTGGGTGCCCAAGAGCTTCCACGTCCGCGAGACACGGTGACGTCGGAGCATCCATCCGGCCCACCTCCTAGTGGCCTAGACGTGTTTGTTCGTGCGCAGATGCACACTCTATCTTCTCGCAACAGGCGGGCATGTCCGGTTTCCGACATTCCTACAGCACAGCGCTAATCAGCAGTGAGAACGGAGGCCCTTCCGACGCCGGCTCGCGCCCTTGCAAGCAGCGCTGCAGCAGGATGCTGAATGGCGTAGTCTACAGCGTAACGCTGCATGCTAGAAGTGCTAACGTTTCGATCGCGCTGGCATCGCTTGCGGCTCCACACGGGCAGGTCGATCTTGAGAAGCCAAGTCTGGCGGGCACTCGCGGCGCGCAACGGTTTTCCTCCTCCAGATCCCTGGATGATGGCGCGATAACAGTTCTCTCCAACGGCCTGTACCAGCAGGAAACTATCACTGCTGCTGCATTTACCATCCCGGCGCAATCAAACCCTTGGACGTGCGTCTCCGCACACGATCCGTCCCAGACGCCCTGTCTACTCGTCTCCACCCTTCCAAACATCCGCGCGCAATCGGCTCCGAAATGCTCCTGCAGGGTCGCAGCAATCTGGCAGCACGCGGTGTCACCTGTGCCTGTCATGCACATGTGCGTGTGGTGACGACCAGGGCAGCGTGTAGCGCTCAATCCTTCACCAGGATACGCGGACCCAGCTCCTCCTTTCCCTTGTATGCGCGACCTGGTTGTTTCCAAAACTTATACTGCAGGGCGACAGTATAGGAGTCGATCTCCGAATATTTGAGCTTGTTGGAGAGCACAAGTCGAACAGACTCTACCTCGCGCTGCGGGCCCTCTGGCGCGCGCGCCTCCCATACGCTTATGCACTCGGTGAGAGCCAAGCTAGCGGTCCGAAACTCTCAATGACTACCGCATCTCGCCTGACCCCACGGCTCTCGAGCACATCCCCAGTGCTGGGGAGAACCCAGACAGTAACTGTGGAGATTCCGTTTGCTTTGTTGAAAATCAAAGGACCGTCTCGTGGGTCAGGGATCAAACTAAATAGTACCTGCATGCGCAAGCGTCGAGCATCCTCGCGACGCAATACCAAGATATCGTGTCTAGAAATGATCCATGCACCACGCTTGTATCAGGCCCTTAGGGAGATGCTTCGCCTCTTTCCGCCTTGGGCCAATCCCAAGACCGGGTCGGCACCTGCCAATGGCGTGGACACACCCCAAGGCGTTGTGCGTCCGTCAACGGTGGCGATCAGATACGTGCTCGAGCTTTCGATCCTGCCCCAGTGCACACTCCTTGGTGACAGCTGGGCTTCGGGAACTAAAAACACTTGCAGCATAACAGAGACTAGGTAAGCCGACGGATGTGTGGCTCACCTCCTAAGCTATGATCCCGATGTTGAAGTACGCCTCCAGGCCCTTGACTCCCATGTCTTTCCTTCTTACTCTTGTCTGTTAACACTATATCTTATGTCCCTTGTGTTTCATACCTACCAGCTATTGCATCCCGACCCGCCTCACTACTTCCTATCGTCCATGGAAATACAGCGTTCGCTTTAACAACGTTGACGATACTATACCTATATTCATTTCAACTCGCAACAGGCACGACAGATAGACGTGCCGCCAAGCACCTCTGCAGCGATCGTGATGGCTTCAGTCGCCACTCTGTCTTCTCGCCCATATCAGGACTATGGCTTCGACTACGCCAGTCAGGGTCTCTCTCAGCAATCGGACTCAGTGCCCGTCACTGCAGCTGACTATGGTCAACTCATAGCAGCACAAGGATTCCAGCATCAAGCTCAAGCCGCGTACATTCACTCGCCTGAACAGACCACCCAGGCGTACCAACAACATGGCATGCCCGCCGTCGTGCTTCCGTCGCAAATTCCAGCGTCGGAGAACGGTTATGCAGTTGAACAAGCTCACATGATGCCCATGTCGAGGAGGGTTTCGCACGCTGGTCCTGTTTACGGCAGCCCTCACGAGAACATGCAGAGCCAGATGGCGTATCAACAGCAACAGCAGCAGCATCAGCAACACTCTTCCGCCCGTAAACGGTCACATGCCGAATACGCGTACGACAACTACCAAGAAATGCAACAGATGCATGGCTCAGCTGTCAGCCAAGCTGTTCAGGTACCTGTCGATATGGTTTCCCACGGCCCTCACAACCAGATGCCACAACACGCGTACGGCTACAGTTCAGATCTCTCTCCCGTCCACTCACCGTCCGGGCAGAGCATGTCCCACCATCACCACCGTCTCCCGAACCAGCCTCCACCATCGAAGTTCCACCGAACAGGCTATGGCGAAGAGCTTTATGCTGCTGACGACCATGGACCACCTTCGGTCGTTGGACAACCTGGTATGCCTGAGCCTGCAGCAAAGCCCAAAGGCCCGAAGCTCAAGTTCACACCTGAGGACGATGCGTTGCTTATCGAGTTGAAGGAGACGAAGAACCTGACATGGAAACAAATCGCCGACTTCTTCCCTGGTAGGAGCTCGGGGACGCTGCAAGTACGGTACTGTACTAAGCTCAAGGCAAAGACTATGGTGTGGACGGATGACATGGTAAGTCATGAAAACTTCCAACACTCTGCCTACTAGCCAACCTTTACTGACACCAATCCCCACCAGCTCGACAAACTCCGCCAATCCCTAGACGAATACGAACACGACCGCTGGAGAATCATCTCATCGAAAGTCGGCAACGGCTTCTCCGCCGCAGCCTGCAAGGAAAAAATCGACGAGATGAACGGCATCCCTCCGGAGCGCCGCTCGCCCATCGCCGACGACCAGCTGGACTCCATGCCCGCCAGCGCCATCGACGACGACGGCTCACAGGTCTACGACAAGTACGAGAACTCGCTGTCTGTCCACTCGCAGGGTTATGAGAGCGCGTTGCCGGTGTCGCAGCCTCCCGTTGAGCACCAGCCACCTTATGAGAGTGCGCTGCCGCAGCATCAGTCGGGGTTAATGGATCACCACCACCGCAGGTTGTCGGATCATCAGCAGGTTTATGAAGCGGCGCATCATCATCAGCATTTGGGAGATCACAGGCTTTCGGAGGTTGTTTGATGTGTCAACGCGGTTGATACCATCGCCAGCCTCACTGCTCCTCACATCGGCACGGACTACGATGTAAACTTGCGATCATATAATGCGTCCGGTCGCTGTCACATCAATCATTTCCATCACGACACGATGCTATCGACGACGAGCCGCAACCCAGATGGTCTCCCACAGCACATCTGCTCGGCGCTTCGGTGGATGGTATCGACAGTTCGCCACCAACCCCGCAGCGATCACACACAGTTGTCGTCCAGAACAAAAACAACGTGTGCTGGAACAGTACTTCAGCACATCACGGCCGCAGATTAGGTATAAATTGGAACAACGATATCCACGGCGTTTTGACAGAATTGGGAAGATCCCCAGGGAGGTTGGCAGAGAATATGTGCATGGAAATGGAGACAGGAAAAAAATATACACAGCTCGCGTCAGTACGTTTGAGCAAAGGATTGGAGTTTTATTGATTGATGGGAAAGAAATGTCATGTTATTAACGTTCATACGAATGAGATATTGTTATGCATCATATGAAGATTTGTTGAAATAGTATTATCTTTAAAAGTGCTTTCTTTTATCATCGTTCTTCCACGTACATGTTCACAGGCAGCTCCAACAGTGTGGACTTGTAGTCTTGTTCACTGTCGAGACTGTATAGGAGGTGGGTCGTGCTCTACGTATATTGATGCTAGCCTTTTCGGTAACTGCTTGCGGTAAAGCTTAAACTATCTTCCATGGCAGGAGAACAATGTGCAACTCCTGAGCGGTGATACGTTCGCTGAATTGCTGTCGAGAGGTCACTATCACGAACAGGTGAAGCTCGGGAGGGAAGTTTAAAGTCTGCAGAAAATTCTGTGTCTATCGCGACTAATGCACGCATGCAAGTATGCGCTTTTGGGCAGCTCGACAGTAGGTCAGCTTTCCACAACGAGGCACGGAATCCTCGCTCGTGATGCCTTGCCGCGGACGCGGCATGTTGTTGAGTGCCTAGGAATGACGTCTTGGGCGACTACCATCGGTACTGCAGTGGGTTTCCTTTTTCGACCACGGTCTCGCCCGGGCGCGGTCGCGGGTCATGTCGTTGTAGCCATTACTTGGGTAAGCGTGTGCGGTGTAGCCTATCACATGTCAGGACGTAAACGTGGTGAGAGGCGTGAAATCAAGTGAGCCGTGTTTTGCTGAAAAGAATTGCCTAATTAGCGTAGTACCTATCTATCGAGAGTGAGGTATTGAGGCTATGATTATTGAGTTTAATGGTGGAACTCTGGTATACGGCACGCTTATTAGTAAGCACGCGCGGAGAGAAAAAGCAAAAAAATGTGAATTGCACCTTCACTCCTGTACATGAATTGGCAGACGAGCATTGTGTGCTGGAAGTCTTTCTTGTCGCAGTGGGTGAAGTGAGTGGAGTGAGTAAACGAGGCTTCCACAAGAACAGCTGATAGAGAGGTCGAAGAAACTCGGCAAGCGTCGATGCGCGCTCTCACGGCAATCACGCGACTGACTGCGCTCGGACTCCAGAACTAGTGAATTAGTGGGTACTCCTGAGAGCGCTCCATCGACGCTCTGGAACGCACGCTCATCACGACAAACAACGAATGCCAGCTCATCTATTGGAGTACTGACAGTGCAAATGGCCTCGCTGTCGTCCAACTCATATGCGGCGACCGGGCCGCACGGGAAAAAGCACTGACCTTTGGACCGTGCGCCGAGCCTCACCGGCGCGCCCAATGAACACACGCTTCTGAGGTGGTCGTCCTGCGGGTGGACTGCGTTCAGCACATCACCACGACGTCTTCGACAGGAATATCAGCGCGAAATGGCAATAAAAAAAGAATATGCAGCCTACGCAACTGCTTGAGAAGAGACGTGAAGTCGACGCCTTCGCGTGCGCCGCGTGAGCTTTCTCCAGGCTCAATCCCCATGTCCTCCACGCTATCGGTGCGTGGGCAGGCTACTCATTATCCGGTCCAATGGATCCGACCTCGAAGGTCAAGAACAGCATCTTTCGATGCCGACTTCCGGCCACTTGCTGGTTAAGCGATCCGGTCGAGGTCACAACAACGCCGGCGAAGTGACACCCGAACGGCGAGCTCTGCTGAGTCGCTGACTGACCGGTTTCTCATTGGCATCCTGTCGACATGAGGTCTGAAGATGCAATTGCCTTTTGCTAGTCGGACGCTCTCAACCATCAACAGATACCCGGATCCATGAATTCCATGAATATTGCAAAGTTTCTTGCTATACGTGTCGGTGGTTGTCAGTACGCGTGGTTTCGAGATAAATGCCCAGGTGTTTTTTGTGATTCCCTGTTTGTTCCTCCTTCCTTTACCGATATTCTCCCTTGCGCAACTATACTCTGACCCAAACACGATTCCAAGATCAGTGACCTTGAGAACGCTCCGACTATCTCGGCGGTCGACCCTTGAACCCTTCTACACTTCTAATCCAACCCAAGCACGACTTCAGAATGAGTGACACCGAGAGCGTTTCGACTACCTCGATGGTTGACAAGCCTACCACTGTCACCGAATCCAAGGGGAAGCCCTCGGTGAAGAAATTCGCCAACGGCGGAAAGCCATGGACCCCCGAGCAGGTAAGCTTCCGTGTCTGAAAGTGACAAGCGTAAAGCTGACAATCAGCGTAGCTGGAGAAGCTGTGGGATCATCGCCATTACACTGAGGAGAAGACTTGGTATAGGAAGTGCGACTGTGCGCGTTGCGAGAATTTGAGGAGAACCGGGACGAAGCCTGAGGAAGGATCGGCCACTCCCTATAAAGACTTCGAGGAAAAGCATCAAAAGTCAAGTCAGGCTTGCCGGCTGATGGTCCACCACATATGGAAGGATGTTCGGTTAGGAAACATCTCTCTGAAAGATGCGCTAGCTAAGAAGCCTTTACCCAGCCAGCAAGCGACCGCAAAGCGCAAGCAGGCCGCCGCTGGGAAAAGGGCTCGCTCTCTAAAAGACGCCTCTGCCGACAAGCTCCTACCTGGTCAGGCATGCAAGTCGCAAGAGCAGGCCCCCGCTGAGAGGAGAGCTTTATCTCCGGAAAACGTGCTTGCTCAAAAGCACCTACCCTACCAGCCATGCGAGTCGCACAAGCAGGCCGCCGCTGAGAAGAGAGGTTTCTCTCCCGAAGACGCGCTCACTAAGAAGCCCCGATCCGCTCAAGCATTCAAGGCGCAAAAGCAGGCCGCCGCTGAGAGAAAGGCTGCCTCTCCAAGAAAAGCCGTCGCTGACAAGCCCCGATCCGGTCAGGCATCAAAGCCGAGACAACAGTCGCCCACTGAGAAGCCCCCTGCTCCGGCATTCAAGCCGCGAGAACTGACCTTCCCTGAGAAGGTTGCTTGTTTCCGCGACCAAGAAGGCGAGAGGGTCGACCCCGTGCCTGCACCACCTGTACTTCCACCTACCAAGGAAACTTTCGAGGCCGCCGTCGCCCTTGTGGCCTTGAAGACACAAGAGCAAGTTCCGGAACGCGCCACCCCTCCACAACGGGACTTTCTTGTGGGCGCGAGCTTTGGCGGGCTACAAATTGTAGGCCCCGGTACCTCTTCGACCGAGACAATTGAAGACCGCAGCATCTCTTCGGCTGAGAAGTTCCACGAGTACTATGTCGGGAACAGAGCAGCATAGTTCGGCATGATTTTGAGGTGCTTTTTGGTGATACCCTTTTGGACTTGGCCCTCGGCATCTGGAGTTTTCTCTTTTTTCTTTTTTCTTTTTCTGCTTGGAGACCCAGCCACGGTCTGGCATGATTTCCTTTGCCGTTGATACCCTTTTGGCCTTGACCCCCGGCGTCTGGAGTCTTCTTTTTTTCTTTTCGCTTGGAGACCCAGCCATGGTCTGGCATGGTTTCCTTTTCTGTAATATACGACAGCACGACGACGACACGCCACATGGAATGGCGGAAGAGCGACACCCTGGATCTGAAGCTACATTAGCACACGATATTACCCCCAGCACATTCCCACAACACCCCCAAGTAAGGCGACCGGGGATTTCGACATGTTTTACTTATATTCTTGACCTCTGGGTGTGATTCACGCACCTAGAGTGGTCACAAGGCTTCTTTGCGAAGGTTCGGTAGACAGTCTTGACCTCTGAGTTTGATGGGAGGTACTCAGAGCGATTGCAAGACTTGTTTGCAGTATGGAGTATGGCCTTGACCTCCGAGTGTGGTCTGAGGCACACAGAGTGATCACAAGGCTTGTTTGCAATTTTGGAGTATGGTCTTGACCTCCGGGTGTGGTTTGAAGCACCCAGAGCGACACAAGGCTTATGTACGAAGACTTAGCTACGAGCGAGTCAATGAAAGAAAAAGCAATTCTTTCAAAAGTCTGTGGTCTCTGGAGTTCGTGGTTATGACTATAGCGTAGCTCAGCGTAGATTGCCGTTTTGTCGTCTCCTATAAACGTATCGTGTACTGTTTGCGATCCTTATCAAAGGACGCGACGGTTAACTTGTCCATTGCGGTTAGAGCGGTTGAAGCTATCGCGGGCAGTGTGAGAGATCCGGCAGCATGGCACTGAGGACACAGGTATGCCGCGAAAGCGTTTAGACTGATGCCGCCGTGTCCGTTATACCCGACTGGCACATTTCAATCATGAATCTACTCTTTGAGTAGTCTCATCTCACACGACGCCGGCGCCGGCGACTGAGCTTCAACTGCGTAGTCGCGAAGATGGATGTACAATTTCAACATCGAGTCCGTCCTTTTTCAATTTTCGGACAAGCACAATCACCAACAACATCTGGTTTCCGTCGCAATATTTTAATTGTCGGATGCATGAAAGCACGTGTTGCATGGTACAGGGATCTCGGCGACACGTTCTTATCTCCGCGTTCTCCCCTCTCCAGATCAAGACGTCCTATCTCTCTCCTTCTGCCTATCTTTACACCCCTACCCAGCTGCCGCATCAGGCAATGCGGTAAGAGATCTTGCCGCAGCGCTCGTCATGATGCCTCTGCTACTCACGATTCTGCATACACCACGACGTTCAAAGCCTCGGCGAGGAAGTCTTGTCCTGATAGCACTGCCCGGCGCTCTCGATATGGACCAATCAAATGAAACTGCGACATGCCGTTGTCGTTAGGAGGTACTGTTAGGCCGAACTCGCTGTGTAGTATGCCAATATCTGCATCTCCGACTAGTATCGTGGTGGAGTAGATCGTTCCGAGTATGACTAAAGATCTTGTGGTCTTGTCTCTCTCAGTCGTCTTGTAGTCGGAGGTATATGTGTAGCGGATGCCTTCGCTCTCCGTAATATATTCTTACCATCAGATACGTTGGATATATACCACCTGATCTTCCTCTTTGATCTTATCTGCCCTCAAGGTAGCATCGGATTCGCACACTATGGGGAAAACATACAGCGACAAGGACATTGAGGCAACTGCCCACGATCCCACCGACCATGGCATTGGAGAGATCAAAGATCTAAAAATCGACAAGAACCAAGATGCAGCGCTTGAGTTCCTTCGCGGCGGAGGAGATGTCCGACCAATGTCCGCAGCAGACGAGAAGGCACTTCTTCGCAAGATCGACTGGCGCATCATGGTGAGTTGCCTTCCCGGAGAACAGTGTGAGCGATGGAATATATGCTGACATTTCTTTAGCCATTGATGTTCGGCTGTTACACCCTGCGTAAGCGTTCAACTCCCATATGTGGATCCACAATCGCCTGTTGTCTTGCTACTATACAAAAGTCAATGCTAACAATACTATCTCAAAAAGAATACCTGGACAAGACTCTCGTCAACTATGCCAACGTAATGGGGTTGCAAGCAGATGCCGGGATCAATGGTACGTTGTTGAAGCCTATTAATAAGGCGATAGAAAATGCATCGAGCTAATTCATTCCCTTCCCTCTGCAGGCAACCAGTTCAGTCAGCTGGCCATGATCTTTTATGTTTCTTACCTGGCCTGCGAATTCCCTCATGCATACGGTATGCAAACTCTTCCAACAGCAAAGTATCTTGGAACGATGGTTGTTCTTGTAAGCCAACCTTATGAGATTTGTACATTGCCGGAGATATTGACTGACATTTCTGCGCAGTGGGGGATCATCGTCGTTTGCACATCAGCCGCAAAGAATTGGGCTGGTCTGGTAACGACAAGAGTACTACTCGGCGTCTTCGAATCAGCCGTCGCGCCTTCTCTCATGCTCGTCACCGTCATGTGGTACAAGGTAACAAACCCGACTACAACCTCCAACTTCATCGCTAATAACCCACAGAAATCCGAACAGCCCTGGCGCGTAGGCCTCTGGTACATCGGTGTCGGCGTCGGCACAATAATCGGCTCCCTCCTCAGTTTCGGCTTCCAACACTACAAAAGCAAAGTCTTCACCAGCTGGCAAATCCTCTTCCTAGTCGTCGGCCTCATCACCGTGTGTCTCGGAATGACCGTGTTGTTCTTCCTGCCGGACAGTCCGATCCGCTGCAAATTCCTCACGCGCGAAGAGAAGCTCTGGACCATCGAGCGGCTGCGCGAAAATCAGACTGGTATTGAGAACAAGATCGTAAAACCGGATCAGATCCTTGAATGTTTCATGGACCCGCAGACGTGGCTTCTGTCTCTGATCATGATCACGGCGAACGTGCCGAATGGTGCGGTGTCGAGCTATCAAGCTACTATTATCCGAGGATTTGGCTACGATAGCAAGACGACAGCTCTTTTGCAGCTACCGTCGGGCGCAGTCTCCATAGTTTCGGTGCTGGTGGCAACGTACTCAGCAGGTCGGTGGTCGCAAAGAGGCCTGAACATCGTCTTCCAGCTATTGCCAGGAATCCTCGGAGCATGCCTTCTGGCATTCCTGCCCAACAACGACAGCTACAAGGTTGGATTGCTGATCGGGAATTACCTCACCAACACGATCGGCACGACGATTCCTCTGGTATATAGCTGGGTCGGCGCCAACTACGCTGGCCACACCAAGAAGGTAATATCCTGCATTCAGTCCCTTGTTACCTGCAGTCCGGCACTGACAACACCTCACAGACAACCATGAACGCCGTCCTACTGATCTCATTCTGTCTGGGGAATATCGTGGGACCTCTCACCTTCACGCAACAGAGTGCGCCGAATTACATCCCGGCCAAGATTACGATCATCGTGACTTGCTCCGTTGCAGTGGTTCTGACACTTGCATTGAGGGTGTACTACATGTGGGAGAACAAGCGCCGCGATAAGTTGGTTGCGCAGGGCGCGCTGGGCCATCGAACCGATATCGAGTTTTCGGATGTGACGGACCGCAAGAACAAGGAGTTTAGATACCAGTTGTAGGGCGAAGTGGTGTATATAAAGATTTACCGCATTCAATAGTGTGAATCGTCATGAGTTTGTGTTTATGTCTCAACATCGTTGGTTCCACGGTGAAGCACGTGAAGTGAGAACTGCCAAGTAAATTGCGCTCCACGAGGCAAAGGGTTTGTATTAGTTTTACAGAGAAAAAGCAATAAGCAAAAAATTCCAACGCTATCCAGAGGTTCGCTTGCGCGTATGCGTCTCGTCATATCCAAAGTCGTTAGCTGGGTAAAATAGTAGTTGTTGTCGTTCATCATCATGTTCATATCTTGGTCGGGCCAAATTGCAGGCAGAGCGTCGCTGCGCTGGAAAATTTGTGCTGTCGGAATTGATGTGTCTCGCCGTTCGTCTCAAGCGTCGTGCACAATTCGCATGCCGATTTGGTCTTTGAGTTCGGCTCGCCGCTTTTCTCGCGCGGCGTCTTCTCGCGTCTCGCGCCTCTTCTTTATCTTGTCTTTGATGGGTTTGAAGCCAACGTATTGGAGTCGTGTTCGTGTTCCGGGGATGACAAAGATTCGACCGTCGCCTGACGCGTGGGAGGCCATTGAATCTAGAGAAGCGACACGGCGCACTGAATGCTTGGATGCCGACGCAGAGCCGTTGCCGGAGGAAGGTTCAATGTAGGGTCTTCGTTTATTCGTGCCGTGCCTGTCGACACCCAAGCTGTTGCCAAGCAAGAAACCGCCGCTTCCTCGGAAACCTGGCATTCGCACGCTCATGTTGCGAGGGAATTTGGATTTGGGGTGCTCAGACGTATCACCTCCGGCTGGCAGCCGCACGAAAGGATCCTCGGGATCGGAATAGTATTCTTCATCATCATCGTCGTCATCCTGCCAGAAGCTGTTGGGCACCCAGTTTGGGTGAAGTCGCTCGTCACGCTTCTCAGACGCTGTCGGCGAAGGACGAATGTTATGGCTGCGCGTTACCAACGTGCGACCAAATAATGGGCGTGTGACAACCTCACTGTACCGTCTCGCTCGTTTCGCCAAAGAATTCCGTCGCTGAGGTGTGCTTGGAATCTCTTCTTCCTCCACAGGAACCAGCTCTTTTTCTTCATCTTCGTGCGAAGGTGTTGCGGGTATGAAATTGATCACGGGAGGCATGGGCGCTTGACGCGGATTCGTAAGCGGACTCTCGACTGTGTGTATGCTTTTGCCGTTGACCGCTATCGCGGGCGTATCTTGTACTGCAGCCTCCGAAAAGAACGGCGGAGGACGGATAGCATTGTCGCCGTCGGAAAGGCGGCGAGCGCCTTTTGCTTTGGATGGTGAATGCGCTGTGTCTTGGTCTTTCTGCTGGTATTTGTGCTCAGGCTTGGAACGGTGCTGAACGACCAGCAGGCTGTTGTTGCTGTGTGGGTAGAAGGCTACGTTCTGCGCCTCACACACTTCCATTTCTGTGCGATCCGAAACGCCACTGACAGACAGTGGAGTGCCCCGACTGCGGCTTCGGCTCTGATTTCCAAGTGCAAGCAGGTGAGGCGAAGTGAATGTTGTAGTCTCGATGATCGTGCTGACGGGTGTCTGCTCTGGGACAGGCTCGGCTGTAGCATTTTTATTCTCAATCCTGTACTCCCTTGATGATCGCCTGAGCCTATGCGCACGACGGCGTTCGCTGTTTCCAGAGTCAAGAGAAGTCGGACTGACTTGGCTTGGCTCGGAGTGCAGGTGGATAGGTAGCGATGAGTGCCGAAGCCTCGGTGGTTCTTTCGAGATAGATGGTGGCTTGTGTCGAAGTTTCAAAGGTTCTTTTGTACGTGAGAGTGCGGGTGAATTGTCGTTGGACTGTAGAGGACGACCGGTGCCGCTGAGAGGGCGTTTCTCGTGGCGCAGCGAGTGTGAACCTGACGCGGAGCGCGTGGTTTGTGGGCTCTCGGCACTGTCTGGAGGTGGCACTTTTTGCGGCGCCTTTTGTGGTGTCAGCGCGTTCTTTGGCCGCAGAGATGACTCTCGCTTGGGAGCGCCACTGGGCATATATGAGCTGTTGTTGTCGCTGACACTGCGCAGCGATTGGCGCTTTGTGACATGTCGCAGGTGCCGGTTGCGCGCTGAGTCGGTGGAGACGACCACGGCTTCGACCGCAGTGCCGTTCTTCATCGCGTCGAAGCGATCCATGTTCGCCTGCTGGATGTGTTTGTATACTGTATCGTTAGCGTCGCGAGGAGGAGTGGCCAGGAATTCAGCAGGGATGTCGGTTCCGGCGTGCTGGTTCATCAAGATTCTTCGGAGTTCACGTGCCTCGCGCGGCGTCGCAGCTTCCTTGCTGGTGGCTGCCATCTGCTTTCGCTTCTGAGCGCTCACGCTTGGAGAAGGAGTATCGTCGCTGCGATGGTGACTGCTCTCGTCAGAAGCTCGCTTGAGAAGGCCTTGCTCTGCCGCTGCTGCGGATGTCGCAACTGGCGGGTTATTAACACCCTTCAACGGCTGTGCACCGTTGGCTCCCACTCTTCTGCCATTCCCACTCAGACGAGAACTTGAGGGACTTGCACGTGCAGAAGCAATAGCGTCCTCGTGCTCCTTGATTGCCAGGTACGATACATGATTGTCCCAGTCGTGTTGGTCCTCATTTTCGTGCTCAGAGTCGTGCCCGACGCTTGCATTGTCCTCTTCTTCATGCGCATCTTCGCCATCTTGTTCATCGTCATCCGAATCCTCGCTATCTTCCTCAGAACTACGGGCACTATGCGCGTATGAGATGCTGCCGTCTGTTTTGTGTCGGTCGCTGGGGCTCTCAGTGTCGTGCCGATATCTCCTCGTGCGCTCTATGTTGCGACTGGAGCCTGTGCTCGGCGGGCTCTCAATGTCCAGGTATTGCTTTGGGCGCACGAATTTATCGCTTGAACCTGTGCTTGGAGAGCTCATAGGAGCCAGTGATTGGTCCGCCTCTTCAACATCTTCCGGTTCGCTTGAGGTCGTGCTCGGTGTGCTGCGAAAGGCTCCAGGTATGTCGCGCCAAGGCTCATCGTCAAGAGCGTCATCCTCGCCATTGTGCAGCGACTCGTCCTCGCTCGACTCCTCGTCCTCCACTTGACTCCCTGCCTCGCCTGCCGCCCTCAAAAACTCGCGCGACAATTCTTCCCTCGCAGTCCGGAACGAGTCTGCCCTCGAGCTAGGATCCCGGCTCAGCAGAGGCCTGGGAGGCTGTAGGATCATGCCCGGTGGCGTGTTGTCGGGCGTCAGCAACTGCTGAAGGGTCTCCATCGGGGGCGTCTGTAGTCGATTCTTGTTTTCATCGCTATAGTCCTCTGGTGGCGTCGGTGGGAGGAGCATGTCTCTCGGAGACGGATCGGGCAGAGCTAGATCGACCTTGGGCGCCGCCATGGGCAACAGCGCTATGACAAGGTCATTTAAATAATAGCCCTAGGGAACTATAGCGCAGGATACGAAGGGGAAAGGAGTTTGCGCATCTGGGGGGACGGATCATGCAAGAGCAAGAGTCGCGGGTTACAGCTGCACGATACCTTGGTCCTTGGCGAGTTAGCCTTTAGCCTTCGGCAGCTGGACAGAATTGTGGGATGTCGCATGGTATGGCACACTTTAGCGGGTTTTAGCCCGGTTTCACGGCAGAGTGGGAAGGCAAGATGAGACCAGCGGCGGTTGACGATATGGCCTATAGGACCATCGAGAACAGTCAACGTCGACAACGCGTTGCTGACAACATTTACGAGCTGGCAGGATAACAAGGCAAAGTCTAGAAGCTCGGTGGGAGTGGAGACGTGCAGGGAGCTCGTGCATCTCCAGCGCACGAGATGGCATACTAAGGTATTGTGCTCTACTAGTCGTTCTGCTGTGTCCATCAACCAAAAGCTAGGAAAGAAACATCAGGTACTGAAGACTGCAATACGCATGTATTGAGTATTCACCGGTCGTTACGCCAGTATCGTCTACTCCGTTTAGCTGCACATCAGCCGTATTCATGCACCATCGACACGCTGCCTTTTGCACCCTCCAGGCTTCTGATCGAATGTCTGAACAGAACACACGCTACGCAAAGATGCGGTACACCCAACAGTCTGGTAATGAGATGGCGGTGGCCAGGCACAAACATGCCACCGTGTTACTGGAACAATAATTAATAGCAATAAACAAACAGGCACAGCCCGCACGACATGAATCGTTCACCACTACCGCTCGCCAAACCCAATTCGGAAGCTGCGATCCAGTCCCACAGCTTTATTTACCTGCTCCGCAATTGAAATCGATCGTCGTCGTTCAGAGATTGATGTCATTTGCTATGACATCGATTGGCCTACGCCCGGGCAACACTCGAATGGTCGCACGCGTAATCACGTTTCACTTCCGGGCTTGTCGTCCCACGAGCTGTTTCGTTTCGAGCCCTCTGTACAAGGGGCGGCGTACATGGAAGATTTTGTAGCAGCCAGCAATCAACAGTCCACGTCTCCGTCGCACACCGATACGAATCCCACTACGGCATGCAAATGGCATGTACGAGCATGCACTTGGCAGAGGATCCACCGGCTTCCGTCTTCCGCGTGCCAATAGCACGCGTTTGTAGCCTTGTCTCCGGCACAGCGCACTATGAGCGTTGTGGTCGTGCTTTGGGTAGTGCAGATTGGCCTGGAAACTGCATTTGTCCAGCTCGAAATACGTCCGCTGCTGACAATGGAAACAAAAGTGCTTACTCTTGAAATAGATGGTATTGCTGCGGTGCGTGCCATCTAGATGGCATTGTACGCAAATGCGCCTGCTCAAACAATATTACGCTGCTGTAAGTCTTCTATCTTGTCCTTGGAGTAACCAATTTCTCCCAGGATCTCTTTGGTATGCTCACCGAGAAGTGGCGGTCTGGAGATGATCGCTGCTTTTGTCTTCTCAAATTTCACCGGCGGTGCAATACTCTGCCACAAACCCGACTGCAACGCCTGCCATTCCATAGGCTGAACCATGTCGCGAGCCTCCGTCTGAGGATGCTCGAACGCCTTCTGAATTGTGTTCACGCTCCCAAACGCGAGCCCTGATCCATCAAGGACTTTTAGCCACTCTTTGGACGACTTGGCTTTGAACTTCGTGTCGAAGATTTCGTCCATGAGCGGCCGATGCTCCACCCTCTGAGCATTCGTTGCGAATCTCTCGTCTTCCAACAAATCGAAGCAACGGAGCCTCTCGCACAGTATCCGGAATTGGCGATCATTATTTGCGGCAACTGCTAACCAGAGACCATCCTTGCACTTCCATGTGTTGTATGGTACAATACTTGGGTGTGCCGCGCCGTAACGCTTGCCTTCGACACCTCTGTTCAACCAGTTGGCTCCGATATTGATAAGCAGCGAAATTTGTGTTTCGAAAAGCGACGAAGAGATGTGCTGGCCCTGTCCGGTGCGGTCTCGGCTGTACAACGCGGACACGATGGCTCCATGAGTGTACAGCCCGGTTGCCATGTCTGTCATTCCAAGCCCTGGACGCATCGGCGGGCCATCAGGATGACCTGTAACGTGCATCAAGCCACCTTCAGCCGCAGCTATGGCGTCGTAGCCCGCACGCTTGCCATATGGTCCTGAGCCGCCATACCCAGAAACCGAAGCATACACCAAGCGAGGATTCACCTCCGACAACTTCGCATACCCAATGCCTAACCTATCCGCTGACCCAGGTACAAAGTTCTCGATCACCACGTCCGACGTTTTCGCAAGTTCGTAAACAACATCCAGCGCTTCGGACTTCTTGAGGTCCAAAGTGATGCTTCGCTTGTTGCGATTGATCGACGCGAAGTAGAAACTCATGGGCCCGGAGCTGTCTTCCCAGTCTGCTGCTTCGCCTGCACCTTGCCACGATCTTGTCTCGTCTCCTTGTAGCGATTCGACCTTGATGACGTCGGCGCCGTAGTCGGCGAGGATTTGGCTGCAGAAGGGTCCTGCGAGGATTCGAGTGAAGTCGAGGATGCGGACGCCCTTTAGTGCGCCAGGCCCTGTTTCTGGGGGTTTGGCTTCTGAATGCGATCTTCTGCATACTTTGAACGAGCTCAAATTACAATGTCGTAAATTTTGGGCACTGAGGATCAAGGCCGCCGAAGCGCGGCGGTGAAAGTTGCGTATCATCGCAGTACAGTGCTTTCACTGCTATCTGAAGCAAGCACCGCCGAGCTTTAATAGTTTGACGTGTCCGGTAGCTTGTTACGAAATAGAGAATTAATATCATCGTCAACGATGATGTTGATCCTGCACACTGTTGGTCAGGCGGGGTGGTTGCAGCACGAAGCCGAGGTCGAAGTCTATCTACCTAAGTTACCCAGTGAGAGAGGAACGATCTCTCACTTCGATCCGTGAGTGCCACTATTATAGAATCTTTGTTCATATCATGTCTTCGGTACTGAAAAGTGTGCGACAAAATCTCGTACCTCGAGTGGCGCCATGGGCTTCGAAGCGAACAATACTACCACGGATCCATTATCAACAATCGATCAATTTGCAACAGCATCGATCGTTCATCCCGAAAGTAACAGAATACTTACCCACATACCCAGACTACATCGAATCTCAATCGACGGTACGCGAAGCCATCGCCAAAATTTGCTCTCGCTTTCCAGAAAAGTATTGGCTAGACATCGACAACGCTGCGAGATGGCCTTCGGAGTTCCAAGAAGAAATTGCAAATGCAGGCTGGCTAGGCATCATGATGCCGTCCGAATATGGAGGTAGTGAGCTTGGGCTTGCAGAAGCTACGATCATGATGCAAACCATCGCCGAATCTGGTGGTGGCTATACGGCGAGCAGCAGTGTGCATATGAACATCTTCGGACTTGCACCGGTGGTCAAGTATGGGAACGAAGAGCAGAAAGAGCGATTTCTGAGGCCACTTATCGCCGGCAAGGAGAGGGCTTGTTTTGCTGTGACGGAACCTAACACCGGTCTCGACACATTGAAATTGCAGTCTCTGGCAGCTAGGAACGGCGATCACTATGTTCTCAAGGGAAGCAAAATCTGGACATCCACCGCGCAAGTGGCGGAGAAGATTCTCATCTTGGTCAGGACCACGCCATTGGAAGAAGTCAAGAAAGCTAGCGAGGGCTTGACTCTATTTTACACAGACCTTGATCGTGACCAAGTCTCGGTCACAGAAATTAAGAAAATGGGCCGCGCAGCCGTCGACACCAACTCGTTATATTTTGATGGCTGGAAGGTCCCTGTCAAAGACCGCATTGGCGCAGAAGGCGATGGCTTCAAACTGATACTGCATGGCATGAATGCAGAGCGCATATTGCTCTCTGGCGAAGCAGTCGGTATCGGCTACGCAGCTCTTCGTCATGCTTCTAAGTATGCGCGTGAGCGTGTGGTATTCGGTCGACCCATAGGACAGAACCAAGCGATCCAGCACCCGCTGGCGAAAGCTTGGTGCCAGCTCGAGAGCACTCGATTGATGATTATGCAGGCTGCGAAGATGTGGGACGAGGGCTTTGCTAACGGAGAGTATGCAAACGCAGTCAAGTATCTCGCTGGCGAGAATGCTTTTACAGCTTGTGAGACTGCGGTGTGCAGTATGGGTGGCATGGGATACGCGAAGGAGTAAGTTGGAAGGCATCCACTATGCATACATATTCGCTAACGAGTCACAGATATCACGTCGAGAGGTTTCTCAGGGAAGTCATCATTCCTCGCCTCGCTCCGATCAGCAGGGAGATGTGTCTGAACTATATTTCCGAGAAGGTGCTCGATCTGCCAAAGAGCTATTGACAGGGACTTGCGGTATCAAATACTCGCAGGCTGCGGCTCTCCTGGTTTAGCATCGTATGCAATTCTGCCACTGGGCAAAAAGAAAAGAGCCACGCCTCTGCCACCCCTTGAGCGAGGATAGTGGTGTGTGCCGGGTCCAAGGCTCGTCCAACCTGCGCCTTGCCAATTCTCGCCCACAGGCAGACCTTCCAGTTCGAAAGTATCGTCGATCGGAACGACGCAGTTGATCTCTCCATATGGGTGCTGTACCCCGTTAGTAATTTGGTCTGATGAGTTCAATTCTGCAATGTTTACCTTGTGATACTGTCCCGCATACACCTCTTTCGAGTCAAAGAACACAGTCGTAATAGACATGAAGAGCGTTTCAGCACATGGCAATGCTATCCTACCACGGCGATACTTGGGTCCATCGAGCTCGCCTGATGCTGCCCAGCCTTCGTCTATGCCTTTCTTGACCAAGTCACAGAAGTCTTCGTAAAAGGCGTTACCCGAACCGTAGTGGCGGTTGAGGCGATGTTCGAGATCTTTTCCTGGTGTCCTTGCATGCGTTCAGAGTCCAGAAATTCCATTCTTCGTATAGCCACTTACAGGTTTTGAACCTCCTTCATAAACTCGCCAACTCTTTGAACAAGTTTGGCGGCGTTGGGGAATTTGTTCAGATCCACCCCGCTGGGAGAGCCATCATATCCACCCGGTGCATTAGCCATTCTCAGGTACAAGTGCGCGCTGGGTGCCACCAAGTACGGTATGTTCAAACAGTGTTTTCGAAAAGCCGAGCGATCTGGTCAGATTTGTCGTCAGATCGTTAGGGTTCACGCAAATGAGGGGTTCCTCAAACCGGAAGGCATCTCGGCAACTCAGCTGACAGCATGGCAGCATTCAATGACATCGAACAAATTGTAGTCATGTCAGCTTACGGTTCCCAAAGGCGCCAGGCTTGATTTGAAGCGAGCTATCAGAATGAGACCCACCGTCGAATGGGAATAAAACGCTCGCCGGGTTATTTTGACTCATAAGTCTGCGCACGGCATTATGGCTTTCTATGCCGATTGTATCAGAGAACGATAACAGGGGCTTATACTCATTCCATTTCATCGGTACTGAGAATAGCGCAAGGCCTTCTTTTCGGGTGCCATGCAATACATGTACCCATCAAGTATTGAAGCAGCACGTTTATCTTCGAGACACACCCCGTACCTAGACTTGTGATGACTTGCTCTACTTGGAACGAACCAACATTTGCTCTACGCAATGTATCTATGTATCGAGTGCCACATCTCTCAAGGTCTCTCTAATGCGCTCCGATCACACTGTTCTCTGCATAATACCCGTACGTCTTGGCGGAGAACCTTCGTAGGCTCTTGCCTTTCCACATGAACAGCAAGAAAGTCCCCATGCAGACAACGGAGACGAACCCTGCGGTAATGAAGCAGTTCTGCAGGCCCATGCCAGTATACCAGGGAGTGATCGCATAGCTCAGTGCGAATCCGATCGTGTTACGGATCACCATCACCGATGCCATTGACTCGCCACCGATCTGAGGGAAGCAATCGATAGCATATGCAATCGCGACTGAACCTCCTACCACGAGTCCGAAGACCAGCATTCCCAAGCCGAACGCCAGCCCTGCCCAATGTATGCCGTGGCCTGCTCCAACACCCTAGTAGGTTGTCAGTACAGTTATTGTCCACTGAACACTTCGTTTGCCACTTACCCATGTGATCAGCCCAGCTGCAGTGAAGATACCAGCTATAGCAAGAGGCCAAAGCCGGTGTTCCGGCTCGCGAATGCCGCCATTGCGCCTCGCCAGATATATGGCCAGTTTGTCGGCTGCAAACCCCGCCCAGAGGCATCCGAATACTGCACCAACCATGGGTCCCACGTAGATACAACCAATGAAAGCAGATCTCCATTCGTATGGCGGCGCGCTCAGGACCGGACTTGCCGTGCCGTTCAGGACTTGGTACCAACTGAGGTTGATGCCATAGATGAATCCAGCCCAGGCGACACATGGAAACTTGATGATAATGAGCAAGGGTCGAATCATCATGAAGAACATCTGCTTGACTGAAGGGCGACCAGAAAGCCGCCTGAAGGGCATTATTTTGTTGGCGAACGAGCGAGGCGCCACAATCTTCTCAGTTGCTGATTCATCATTGTCTCCGTAGGCATTGTTGGGTAACTGTGATTTCTCTAAATCAAGCGGCGTGGCATTGTCGTCTGACACTTCTCCGCGATGGGATGCCGGCTGCGTACCATCTGTCATGTGGCGGAAGTACATCGTCTCTTCCATGAAGAAGAACAGTATCACAAATGAGACTGCCGCTACTATAGCGCCGAACTTCATTGTCCATCGCCAGCCGATAGCATCGTTGAGCCAACCCGCGATGAGTGGCGCGATGAAGTTGGACTCAAACAGAACAAGCACATAGGCCGCCATCCATGTACCTCGTTCGTGTGCAAACATCAGGTCTGCGACCGATATCTCAGGGAGTGACTCGATTGGCGCATTCACAATTCCGATGATGATGCGGTGCGCATACCATGTACCCGGCGAAGAGGAATTGGCTGTCCATATCATGATCGGAACGTTCAATAAGGTCGAGAAAAGATATACACCACGTCTTCCGTAGGCCAGAGCGATGGGCTGGAGTAGGAGACAACCCCAACCGAGCTATTCGAGCTATTGTCAGCACGTTCGGGTATCAAGTAAAGAATCTCAATAGAGTCTGTCAAGATCGAGGTTGGTTGCAACGTACTGCTCGGTCGTCAGCAAGATTCTTCAAGCATGTATCAATGATCCGTAGAACAGTACGAACTCACCAAAGAGAAACATAACGCCATTGCCATTCACTATGATGTGTCAGCGTCCGCAAATTGCCAGTTTCATCACCAAATGCGCACCTAAATCGACAGTAGGAATGCCCGTATCATTCGAGATATCTGCGATCACAGAATAATGCAACGTTCCCGGGATACCCACGCCCATGGTGTAGACAAATACCATGGCCAAAGACCACATTTTGCGTTTCCTCGACCAGTTCAAAGGGTCTTCGGGATCCGAAGAAGGCTGAGGTACAAGCACGATGTCTGAACGACCGCTTGCATGTTTACCACCGGACCGACCGCCGGCCAGATCCACCAGTAGTACAGTGCCCGGCACGTCTTGGTCAACTTGTGCAGCCATATCAGAGACTCGCGGATGCGATCCAGATCGTGGTAGCGGCTGATGTGCCCGAGACGGTTATGCAAGAAAATAGTTTTAGAGGCGCGAATGGCAGGCCGTGGTGCGGCAATGACAATGAATGTACGTGCAAGAAAGATGCATACACCTGCGTGATGTTATCGGCGGCTCAACGACTGGTCAACGATATTTATATCGAGCGCAACTCAGGTTCAGATCGACATGCTCGCATGGCTGGGTTCACTGTTATGTTATCGTCCGCCTATCACTCTCAGACTCCAGTAAATCCTGTTGCATGACGAAAGATAAGTCAGGAAGCTGCAGGAGTGGGTTGATAAAGCCGACCCACTTTATACCTTGTCGCGGCCATGTCAAGATAGGCCAACATTGTATACCCCGCCCGAACGATGGCTTAGCTCGACTTTGATGTATTGAAAGGATGTGGAGATTGGAGCAAGTAAACAGCGATATATGTATTCTCGTATCGAATCTGCTTCTATTGTCAGAGCGCAATTGAGTTCGCTGCCTTCGCAAGCCACTGAGTTGATCCTCTATCATCATGCTCTCTGTTTTATCTCGAGCGCAAACTCCACGCTTTACACTTAGGAATCTCGCCAATAATGCAGTTCGTACATACGCAGACACAAGCGCGCCGGCTGCTCGGTCGTTCAAAGTAAATGGCGACCGACTATGGGATAATATCCACTATACCGCTCAATGGTCCGCCCCAAATGCAACAACAAAAGCAGGTGGCCTTTCCCGTCTCTCAGGCACAATTGAAGACAAGATGGCACGCGACTGGTTCAAAGAGCAAGTCCTTTCTCTAGGTGCCGAGAGCTACACTGTCAACGGAACAGGGTCTCAGTTTGCAACATTTTCCGGTCGCAACAACGCCATCGCACCGATTGCCATGGGATCTCATCTCGATTCTGTAGCGACGGGCGGCCGCTTTGATGGACCGCTTGGTGTGATCGGCGCACTTGAAGTTGTTCGGAGCCTGCAGGAACAGAAAATTGAAACGTTCGCTCCAATCTCAGTCATCAACTGGACCAACGAGGAGGGCGCACGATTCTTCCCTCCCCTTGGCTCTTCTTGTGTGTTTGCCGGCGAGAGTACGGTGGACGCGGCGCATGAAAGCAAGGCCAACAACGGCAGTGGCGAGACATTGGGCAATGCTCTGAGATCGATCGGGTATGTTGGCGACGGGCCAAATACATTTGAAGAGTATCCACTCTCGGCTCATTTCGAGATCCATGTTGAGCAAGCTCGCGCTCTGGAAAATGCTGGGAAACCAGTGGGATGGGTGACTGGCTGGCAAGGCATCTCGGTGTTTGAGGTGACTTTCCGCGGCGAAGATGGTCGTAAGTTGATAGGATGTCGTTCAGATGCTTGGAGTACGCTGCTAATCCGTATGCATAGATGCCAACACATATCCGATGCATGGGAGAAGAGATACGCTCGTCGGCGCGAGCAAACTTGTCGTTGAGCTGGACAGACTTGCCCATTCAGCTGGCGGGTACACAACTGCCACGAACATCCAATCCGGACCCGTCGGGAGCTGCAACATACAGTCGAATACGAAGCTTGTTTTCTGCTTGATGCACCAAGAGCTCCAGGGCCTGGAGAGCATGGCTAGGCAGATCATGGTGCATGCCAACGAAATCGCGAGCACGCATGGACTGGATGTCGAGTCATCTCGCATTCTCCATTTGGAGCCTGGAACGTTTTGGGAGGAGGCAGTCGATTGCGTGCGCCGAGCTTGTGGTGATAAGGGTATAGGAGCGCGAACAGACACCGCGCATGACAGTACCATGACCCAGTTGAAGTGCCCAACCGCAATGGTATTCGCAAGGGCAAAGAACGGAGTCTCACACGCTGCGCATGAATGGACAGACAAAGCAGATTGTGCTGAGTCTGCGACTGTTCTTGGTAGATCTGTACTGAACTTTGATCAGATCTTGGAGGATAGAGCGGCATGAACGCCTTGTCGTCAATGCTGCTGCGGTAAGATCTATCAAATCAATCAGGCCAGTCTGGGCAGGCTGCAACGAAAGTCTAGGTTCCATAGTTGTGGACATTGCTCGACCATTTTTCGTGGTGGATAGGAAGAGGCAGAGCGTAATGTTAGTTTCTTGATGTGCTGTATCGGCGACATTCAAGCCACATGGTCAAATAACACTGGCTCGGGGATTGCTCCGAATCAAGACTGAGTGAACCGTCCGAAAGAATGCTTTGTCGGGGCAACATTGACGCCATGTAGCCGCATAGTATCATGGCAATGTTGTTGACGATCGAGCTAGTATGTGCCGATGGTCTGGTTCAAGTTCTCCAGGCTCCGCGGCTCCAGAGTGGGTATGTTGCAGTGTAAAGGGCCGCGCATAGCGAACCATTTCCGTATGTGAGAACGAATGAGTGTCCATTGTCATTCGCAAAGGCGAGACAATATGTCCATGTCCAAGTGTATCCTTGAACTCCGTTCCAGGGTGCTCGGTTCCACGCACCAACAGCGTGACCCTCCAGGCAAGCTGCTTGTACCGCGACTCTTGTACGCACACATACTCGTTTGCATGAAGGCCCTTGCGCTGGCTAGGATAGCTTGTTCAGAACATGCGCAGACTCGAGCGGATTTTGTCGGATGTAGAAGTCAGAAGCGATGTCCACGTACAATCTTCGTGTCCTTGTCATGAGACTCAGGCTTGGCTGATCCATCTGTCATAAAGACTTTGCGGTGATGCTGTCTCGTTTCTCTGAATGTTTTCCTCGCCAGAGCCGTCATTATCGGGCGATGTCAAATCTGGCGTTGGTGCGGTCGGCGCTGGTGGGCCACTGGGGCCAGCAGGGTAATTATGTGTTCGCCTAGTAGTTCAACGTCAATATAGGGTTCTCTGCGTGCAATACAGGTACGCGGTTACACGGCCAGGCAGGGGGGTGACGTACCAAATTGAGGAGATGGGCGGTAAAGTAGGGCGTGAAGCCAGACGAATCCCTCGACCATTCTGATTCGCTCCAGAGTCAAGATCGATATGCGGCGACGTCTCGTGCGGTTGATCTATCATGTTTGCTTGTCGGATGCTCGTAAGCGCGCCTTCGCTGCTTCGGTCGTGAGACGCATTGGAAAGTTCCCGTGCGAGAAGCAGCAGATCATTGGTGATGGACCCGTCTCGCAAACGTCTCATCAGCACTAAAGAATCAGACTCAGACAAAGCTCGCAGGTGATTCAGCAATTCGTGCTCACTGGCACTACGCTGCTCCAAATCCAGGTACTTGCGCTTCGAAGCCCTGGGTGCTTCGTCGCTGAGTGTTTCCCACTCACAAACCTGATGCCGCGTCGCGCATTGCCGGCACCGTGGCCTATCACCGCTACACTGATGCAGACGTCAACATCGACGTCAATGTAATGATGCAGCGATGGTGTGCCATCGCCCGTGTCGACTGTCCACGCAACGTACCTTGGTCTTGCGGCCACGGCATACTTTGCATGCAACGAGGACTTGCTCCCTTTTCGATCGAACCCGCTGTACAGACTGCTCGTCTGGGGGAGGCGAGCTATGGGTTGTCATGATTGAGAGGATGTATGCGTGCGGCACACGACAGACAAATCGTGACGAGTCGCCGATATCCTCGCCGAAGATTTCAGTCTCTGATCGGCGGGTCCTGACTTCGAATTCGTCCGCTCCTGAGCCAAAGGAAGCACACCATACGCATTCGAGCCGGATGGTGCCTGGTAGCCGAAGTTTCCAAGTCGTATATTTCTAGGCACTGGTACGATATGGCGAGAAAAAGATCGGATAAACTCTTCGTCGCCAACTATCAAGGAAAATGAACAAGTGTTGATCATGGATTTCGCTCTGGATCGAAGGCGGGAATTAGATGGCACATTTCATACGCCCACGTGAGCGTGAAATGATTCGACAACATTCGAAACGGACCCGAGTCCGATCCACATGCACGCCAAGGTCCAAGTGCCAAACGTTTACCCTGTGATGGGCCTATGTCTTTAAGATTCATACTCTGCAGCCATTACGCGTGGCACATACCAGGAATCGAAATAGCCGAAGCTGTGGAGACCGACGAGTTTGATAGGGACCACCCACTGTTAAATCCGTCACTTGTTGAGTCAGGGAGCACTTTCCTATCTCGAGTGTTTGAACGTTCTCTCTTCTTTGAATTTCCGGGGATTCTCACCAGGCCTGTAGGGAGGGAGGATCTGAACGTTCGCTTGGCCGGCACAGGGCCAGTCAAGGAGTCAGCTCCACGCGGTGCGCCTTGCGACGTCACTATCAGCGTTATAACCGAAGGGATTAATCTGAAAACTTGAGCGTTGTATGTACCAGTTGGCTCTGTTGATATGTATACGTTCGAGTCGTACGACGGGATAACTTTATGTTAGGCGTGCAACGATCCGGCGGCGTGGAGGAACAATTTCAAAGCAAGCGCAAAAGTTGCTTTTGCCTATTTGGGCGAAAGGGATATGTGCCCTGTCTGCAATTTACGGGCACACATTTTCGATCGCCACACCCTCCGGCGAGACCGATGGTATGTAGACCGTGTAAGTCTGAGACGGTAGAGGGCGGCGTCTGAGTGGCGACCTGCTGACCAATGACATTGGAAGAATGAA
>Ga0265797_10002436_pt1 | contig 31319 bp, 37 predicted proteins | sample P2T30metagenome_FD_192433 | JGI IMG/M metagenome (GOLD analysis project Ga0265797, IMG submission 192433) | Plant litter microbial communities from East Loma Ridge, Irvine, California - P2 T30 | ecosystem: Environmental > Terrestrial > Plant litter > Unclassified | place: USA: California... | reverse complement strand
AATGGGCTACTTCTTCTCGCCGCACATGACACCACCATGGAACAGAGTCAACTTGAGGGATATCAGTCAACTCGATGAGACTATCGCGGCTATTCTCGGCGACACGTACGACTCTTGCTTAAGAGTACTCAATTCTCAGCTCCCAGGGTCGTCAACACAAGAGTATCAGCGCAGAGGAAAAACTGCATTTGACCGAGTGTATGTCAACATACGGGGACATGGTCCACTGCACTACGCCGCCGCAAGCGGGAATCTCAATGCCTTGCATCATATGGTTGCGAAGTACGATTGCGACATCGATTTGCCAAACCAGCATGTGGACGAGACTCCTCTGGTATGCGCTTGCTCTGGCGGTAAACTCGATTGTGCACTACTATTGCTCGACAAAGGGGCTGATGTAAACGGCTATCATCATGGGCAAGAAGGACCGCTGCATTGGCTTTGTAGCTTCTTGCCCAACGAGATGGAGATCATTGCATCAGCTCTGATCAAAGCAGGGGCTGACATCGAATTACGTTCTGGCGGCATGCGCGCGGACGTTCGTGGTATCAGAGCTGATTGGGAGCATATTTTTGAAACCAAAACAACGCCACTTGGAAGAGCGGTCCTCATGAATAGCCTTCCAGCAGTCAAGGTGCTTTTGAAATTAGGAGCTGATCCTCTAAAGAAAAGTGCCAACAAGCACCCAGGTGAATGGAAAGGCGATAAGGCAACAATGGTCGACATATCTTCGCCTTTCGAGTTGGCTGCTGCCTTGACACTTCCGGAGATCCTCGCGGAGTTCATTACCCATATCGATGGTCCTACTAGTGCGCCCCGAACGAAGCTTCTAGATGTTTCTTCCGTGATTGATCTAGCACGCGGGAAAAAAGTGACCAAATTCGATCCACTGTCATTGCGAAGCCGTCTCGTGCGCCATGGACACAAGTACAAAAGCAACCTTACAATCACCTGGATGATACTCCATGCTCGTTCAATCCCCTTCCAGGGCGCCATACCTACCGAAGAGCTCCAAAAAGTACGAAGTAGGACGCTGTGTAACGAGGTCGCTCATGGAAACCTAGACATTGTTGAGTGCCTTTTGCAACTTGGATACAGCGCTAGCGGAACTTCCGATCATCGACCCTTGCAGAAGGCTATCGATTTGAATCACGAAGAAATGTTCAAGCTCCTCATACGGTACCGGGCGGACACTTCAGTTACGACAACGACACCTGCGGGTAATATATCCCTGCTTCATATCTGTGCATCACGACCACGTCAGTCAAGACCCGGAAGATACATCGCCGACGCTCTCATCATAGCTGGTGTACCAATCGAGAGCACGGATAGACGTGTCAAACCACCCTTTGCGTTGGCGGTCTTGAACCAAAACTTTGATGTAGCCCAGGCGTTGATCGATAACAATGCTGACGTTGATGCGGTCTATCCACTCCAAGTGTATGGATTGAATGGACCAGAGACCAAATCAGTCAGTGTTCTTGTGGAGATCTTGTCTCAACATACGAATCGTACCCTTGAATCGCTCAGATTCCTGTTCGGCAAGCGCGACGGCGGTCCGGCCCAGCGGCCTGCATTTTACGTCGATCTTACAAGCAAACTCACTATCCTACACCTTCTTGCTGGTAGCCCCAACTACACGCAAATTGGGCAGATAACACCAAAGATTCTTAATCTTTGCCTCGAGATGTACTCGGATACTGAGCTCATAAACTGCAGACATCCACTCTTGGGTACTGCGCTATATCACGCTGCCACGAATGGATACAAGGCCATGGTAGAACGGCTCCTACAATATGGCGCAGACGAGACACATGCTGCAGGCCCTGACGTTGATGATTCTGTGCAAGGTTTGTTCAGGTCGAGAGATACCTGGACACCGCTTTGGGCTGCGATATTACGACTTGACGAAGAGCTGAGGAAGGGAGTGCTATCTCCACCAGCTAGGCCACCCGGTGCCTGGCTCGATTCAGGTCTCATACAGAATCTTGAAAAGGTTATGGCTCTCCTGTTCGTCAACAGCAGTGACACATTGGCGAAACAAGCTGTCGACCAACTAAGAAGGAAGAAGGAGGTGCTTCGGGCTGAATCTCGTTTATCTCGAATTGAGAGAGCCAACGCGAACAGAAAAGGGAAGACCAACAAAGAAGAATACCCTATCGATCTTGGGATGATTTCTGGGAAAGCTGGAGAGAAAGACGAGAAGACTATACGAGAGATTTGTACGGGTCGTGAGGACGAATGGAAGTCTGAGGAGATACAGGCAATCCTTCGGGGCACTGAGCTCTAGAAACTAACTTGCTTAGTTGATCGTGGTGTTCATCAAAAGATTGGTAGCGATATATATCTGGGTAATTGTAATCAAGTCCTTGCCCATGACTACAGTGGCTAGATGATAGATGTAATCATCACAAAGCTGCATATAGTGAAGCCAAGTGTTTAGGAACAAACTTCTACCGCGGTACTTTACAGTGTGACTCGAAAGCGTTGTGCCTGCGTCTTACAGTGCTTAGCGAAGCCGGCTTCCCCTTCTACGGAGTTGGCGCAAGGTATGCGCCACACAACTGGCACAGATTGTGACACCCCACCTGCCTGAACCAGTATACCACTGCCCGGCCAGCGGCCAGCACACGTGCAGCTAAGCACCAGTTCACCAGTTTGCACCATACAAAATTGCCTACCCATTCGCAATTTCCCACTTCTAGTAACTATCGTGCTAAGGCTCTCTGAATCTACCTAGGTAGTCTATAAAACGCGTCGCTTAGTTACAAAATTAGTTTCCTTCGTAAAAACACCGCTTGCCGCACGGAAATAGTAGCACGCGGCTAACAAGGACGAGCTTGGCGGCTGCCAGGGATGATGTCATCCTACATGGGCAACCGGTAAATCGTCGACTGTGCCGCAAGTTCAGGGACTTACTAGGCTGATAAGTACTTGGACTGACCGGTCTTGCACTTGACCCTAAACTCTCCTTTCAGTGAATCGACAAATACAGACGAAAGGGCAAAAAAGCTTGAGCATCACATAAATACCTCAAGGTCGGCTGATCACCACTGAGATTCTTTATTCTATAGTTCGTTTCTCCCAGAGCACAGAAGCAGCAATGTTCGATGTGCAACGGCAGCAAGTACTGGACGAGTGCCAGTGGCTACCTGGAGAAGGGCAGCTTCGATATATCGAAACTAGGACTTTTGCAAATACAGGTAAGCTTACCCAACATGACCCCAGCAATACTTTGTTTCCATGAGTACCCTAACGTTAGAGACTGCAGATGATGCATCAACAAATGACACTTATCGGGAGGGAGATCTGAGCGACCTGGAGGTAGATGATTGGCTACACAAAAGGGGCCGCTTCGTTCGACCAACTAATTCTCGTCTTGGAAAGGAAGAAGGCAGCATTAAACTGCTCATTTGTGAGAGATTCGGCTTCCAACCTCTTCAGTTCGGCATGAGCAAGGCATCCTTTTTGGCTGTAGAAGAAAAATATGGTCTACCAACTGAAATGCTTCCGTTCTTCAAGTTCAACGGAGGCGGCCATTCCTACTACTTTCGTCATTCGGCTTCTCATGATCCAGAACAGCTCGGTAAGATTAGACTATCACGACTTTTATATGCGGATCTTACATAAGAGTTAGTGATTACGATCAAGGTCCCACAAATGTACCAGATTGCAAATTACGGCCTCTGCCTGACGCAATCGTTCAAAACACACGTCACATTCGGCTTCATGTTCGGCTGGAATATGTTCGATGAAGGGAATTGGAAAAGGAACATGTCTAATATGGAGCGTCCCGAATATCTAGAACCGCATGGTCCCCGGATTAGCAAGCTCATCAAATCGACAAGTTCTTATTGGAGGCATCCGTTGCTCTTACCGGTAATCCTACTCGAAGATCACGTCTACAATGCGGATAGATACAAAGGGCGTGATCTATCTATAAGAACAATGAGACTGGAAAGGCAATTAGGAGTTACGAAAGCCGGGCGAAACGTCAATTCTTTAGATTCATTCAATGTGGAAAAGCTGGATCGAAAGACGATCATCACTCAAATTAACACTACTGTTACCGACGCAGTCACTTTGGCTGGCAACTTGAGATGGAATGCCAGATACTGTCAGTTTCTTCAAGATATCTCTAAGGACATCCGAGATCTCATTGAACCGATACAAGGAAGAGAGCCAAAACTAGATTACACTATTGAGACCTTGGCAAGTCTCGTCATCTCGATACTAGAACACACGGAAGCGATAAAGGCCAGATTGGATATACAACTCAATGTGGTAAGAGATTCAGTTCAATTTAAAGACGAGTTCAAGCATTGACCAGACGCTGTAGCTGTACAATCTGTTCGCCCAAGTAGACAGCAACGTCAACTCGACAATCGCAGCGACTACGGGGCTTGACAGTGCCGCAATGAAAGCCCTTGCTTTTGTTACCACCCTCTTCTTGCCTCCAACTTTCATAGCCGTACGTATCAACAATCGCAGTTGAAAAGAAGAAAAATCGTAGCTAACGAAATTATTTACCAAAAAGACATTGTTCAGTTCGTCAATGTTCGATTGGCAGGCTGACGTTGAAGCACGATCATCAGATTCAAACGAGGGAACTACGGTTGTCTCTAGACATTTTTGGGTATACTGGGTAGTTAGCGTGCCTTTGACCGTTGTAGTGTTTTTGGTCTGGCGTACATGGTGGCATCGAGAAAAGAACCACTATCGGCAGAAGTACCCTAGTGTCAAGCTGGATAGCATTGTCACAGATAGGGGTCCGAGTTTGCCAAAGAGATTGACCAGATTGATGTTGGAACGAAAAAGAGTAAATGATATAGAGTTGCACGTGAGTAAAAGGACTTCTTCAGCCTAAAAGCAGGAGACGCAAACGTAATCTAGATGGCATGTATAAAGGCGTGCACGTGGTCCGGGGTAGACGGACACTCTTAGCTACTACATTCAGCTCCTCACAATCACGAGAGCAGACTGTAAAAGGATACTTCCCCGCCATCTTACAGCAAAGATGAAGAAACAACAACAACGCACCCCAACATCACTCAGCCCCCCTCTCTCTAAACAGCAGTCCTCTGATTCCGATGGCGATACTCCTTCTCCCCTCTCTTCGCAATAGCCCCGTCCTTACACGTCGTCCCATCAGCCACAGGCCGCATAATCGCTTTGCCAAAGTTACAAGTACCAAACTTTGTACCATCGGCTGAGCAAACAGTAGCACCATCAGTGCTGCACGCCTCGCCTGAGGAACCCGCGACCGGACTCTTAGGAGAGGGTGTGGCTGACGGCTGTGGCTGAGGCGATACTGATGCTGCAGGAGCTTGACCTGTTGGACGGAGAGGCGCAGACGGGGCGACGGCGGATGCAGTTGGAACCATAGCGGAGCTAGCGCCTGGTGCGAATACACCATCCGTCTTGGAGGGTAGTGGGGGCATGGGCGCAGTGACTGTTTTGATGGTGCGGAAAGTTGATTCTGTGGCGGACACGGAGGGTGGTGTGGCTACGGGTGGAGAAGCCGTTGGAGCAGAGGGAGGGTTGGCGGCAGATGAGTTACCAGGGGCAGGAGCAGGATCAGTATCGGTGTTGCCACTACCACCACTACCACTACCACCACTAAAGGAGCTTGCCTGGGTAGTCTTGCCTGAACAGAGATCCACGAACGGACCTGTTCCGACAGACGTGCCGTACTTTCCGGGATTCTCGAAGGTGAAGTCTTTGCTGTCGGCGGTTGTGCCGCAGGATGTACCGACCCCGATATTGGCGACTGCCATGTCGGGGAGAGCATCGAAGCCAGCTGTGTCATCAGAACCACCAGAGACAGTAATGGGCGCACAGTTCATGTACATCTCCCGATTTCCGATTTTGTTGAACCACGTCCATGCCATTGTCATGACCCCATTAGGGAGTTCGGCAGGCACAGTGTACTTGAAGGCATTGTTGGTGCTAGGACCGTTTTGGTCAAGATTACCTGCAGCCTCAACGGGACAGCCACCTTCGATTGAGTAGATGACTTTCCATTTTGACTCTTTTGTGGGTTCCTTGTCAGTGGTTACGCTGATTTGGCAGGAGCCGCCGCCGTGAACAGCGGTGCCGGTGAATGAGAGTGTTTGTTCGGAGCCCACTGGCCACTCATTCATGGTGTTGACGGTATAGGGAACGGCTTTGCAAGGGAAATCGGAGCCCGTGGCCTCGAGAGGAGAGTTGTTGGGGTTGCCGTAGGGGACCGGGCTTTTCAAAATCATGTGCGCGCCTGCGTGGAGCGGTGCCATGGCCAGCATGACCGCCGCGGCAATGAGAGTCGACTTAGCGGACATGGTGTTTCTTAGACCAGCTGAAGAATGTATGTATGTAATCTGAATGATGTACTGGGGTGTATTGTCGGAAAAGTTTCGCAAGGAACGATATGAAGTATTAGTTGGGAATACTTCGATCGCTGTGTGGTTGGTATGTTCGTAGTGTCGTTAAGCTGGCAAGGAAGAATATAAGACAAGGACTTAATAGTCGCAACGTTAGAGGTGAGAGAACTGCTGTGGTATCATAAAACAATAGCTCCGCCGGTGAGCAATAGGGGAATGACTTCACAATGTGAAAGAGTGTGGATATGAAATGTAATGATTGTAAAGAATCAAGGAATGTGGAAGTGAATGTGGATGATAGCAATACCATGACAGCAGCATTGAAGGCTTTTTAAAGAATAAACAGGAAGCGCTGTTAAGTCACCCCGGTCAGTTAACAGTGATGGCGGGTAGTTGAAACGGTGATGGCGGTTACTTGACAGGGATGATGAGAGCTGGTGGGGACGGCGGTTAGCTGACGAAGACTGCGCAAGGCTCAACCGTTATGAATAGCCATCGGGTCCACACGCTTTTTACCTTCCCGATACCATGAAGCCGCCTGCGCTATGTGCCATATAGACGATGCATGGTTGATCTTCAGGTCGTTGAGGGGTACTGAAGCGCGTATAACGACAGGGAGAGATCAGACTTGGAGGCAGCGAGCGCCAATGATCACGCAAAGAAGGCAAGAGTCGCATCTGAATCTTCATGTCTCGGTACGTATGGTATGACCCAAAATAGACAGTGACAGATTTCGTGCGAAAGCCTTCAGCCATGTCGAATTCTGGCACTGTATGAGAGTTGGAAGAGTGCTGTGGTCACGGAGAAGTGAGACAGCGAGTGAAAGGGAAAGAGCGCTAGATGGTTGCGTACTAGTGTCACTTGGCACACTAGCCATCGCAACCGCGAAAGCATTCCATCACCAGTCAGGGACGCGCAAGAGCATTCGCAATTCAAACGGTTTTCACTGTCCGACGTAGCGTAGGGTTAATCGCGAATCGACCAACTTCCCGACGGCCCCCGTGCCCCCCGTTCCCGCATACAGTGTCCGCACCGACATCGCGACGCGTTTAGTGTTCGCGAGCTCTGCTGAGCTTCCTCACGTCTCCTACACGAACCATCGACCCGACCCGTGTCAACAGCCATGTTTACGAGCACGGGAAAGACGGCGCCGCCCCAGGCTTTCATGTCGAGTTATGCGCCGCGACTACGAAGCCACGGAAACTCGCTCATATCGCCAATTGTTCCACCCTCGAATACCCTTCCTGCGCCGCGCGTGACCAAACGAGGAACTGCCGTCGCTAGCTATGCCGAAGACGCCTACGACGATGACGATTTTGAGGACAGCGATAGGCCGCGACGGGCCACTGGTCTGCGCAGTGTGCAGAAGATGGACGTAGCCAGCGCAGACCATACAGCGCAAATAGCAGCTTTGGGGCAGGAGCTCACTGCGCCTGTGGACCTTCAAGGCATATGGCGAGACTGGATGGGCAGGCCGAAGCGCACACTGTGAGTGGCATGGTGGCACACTTCAGCTATGGGATGCACGAGGCTAACATACTGCAGAACAGAAAAACAAGTGCAGACACAATCAGTCCTGCCTGTCACGTTGATACCGATTCGAATAGACATGGACATCCAGGCCTTCCGTCCTGACGCACCGTTGCCAACACCGTCCAACGCGCGAGAGTTCGGTATCAACGAAAATCTGCCCGCCTACAAGCAGCCCGATGTTACTCCCGCGTACAGGTTGAAGGACTCGTTCCTCTGGAACCTGCACGAGGCTTTGACGACACCCGACCAGTTTGCAAAGCAGTTTGTCGACGAACTGGACCTGCCAAACGACCGAAAGCCCCTCATAATCTCCCAAATCGCGAACCAGATCCGTCAGCAGCTCGAGGAGTACGCCGGTGTCGCGCTGCATCCGCTCTTCCATTCCGCAAACGCGCCCGCTGTCCAAGGAACAAATGCAAAGGCCGCTCTCCTTGCGACATCTCGAGACGGCACATCCACGCCTCAAGTACCAGCCACGAACGGCGCGTCGACCCCTATGACCAATGGTGTATCGCGTACGAACGGCGCGCAGACACCAGCGAGCATTCCAAACGGCATCAGCGCAACTGCGACTGCACTGCCGTCGGAAGAGCTTCATAATCCCGATGACACCTACCGGTGCATCGTCACCCTCAACATCAATCTCATGAACCGACTATACACAGACAAGTTTGAATGGTCGCTACTCCACCCACCCGGCTTCGCAGAAATGTTCGCCAAAACAACATGCGCAGATCTTGGACTATCGGGAGAATGGGTAAACGCCATGACACACAGCATCTACGAAGCCGTCCTGCGCTTGAAAAAGGAAGCCTGCGAGAACGGTGGATTAGTAGGCGACGGCGAGATCGACAACGACGCGGTCGAGCCCACAATTGGCGCGGGCTGGAGATACGACCAGGAGCATCTCTGCGACGAATGGGAACCCAAAGTTGAAATCCTATCACCGGAAGAGATTGAGAAGCGTGAAGGCGACCGTGAGAGGCAGATTCGGCGGTTACGCAGAGAGACGGCAAGATTCTCGAGCACGACGAATATGACTGGCACCCCCGCTAACGAGTTCTTCAACAATATCGAGGGACAGGAGAATATGGGTCGTGGCGAGCGCAGTAAGAAGAAGAGACGATTCAGGAGTTTGAGTCCGGTTGGCAGAGGCACGCCGGGTGCTGGGGGAGGCTCTGGATACGGCGGGCAGGATGGAGGTCTGCAAGAAGGGTATGTTTTAAGCTTATTATTTCTCACCATTGCTATCTATGGTATCATGTGTATAGAGACATCAAAACTGACAACAAACACAGTGAGCGACAAACATGGCGCTGCGCACACTGCTGGGTCTGGGGAACCGCTGTCTGGGCTGTCCGCGACGGACCCAAAGGCCCACGTACCCTCTGCAATAACTGCGGTTATCTCTATGAACGCGATAAGAAACTTCCACCCTGGAGCGAGAATCTGTTCTATCACGAGAGGCCACAGCACGAGATTCAACAGTATCGGCCACAGCGGTGAGAATCGACTGAGACATCTACTTCCCTAGTAGCGAGGGTGCAACCTCAGCCGTTGATTTTCCCTACTGATATCTGTTCTTCTCGGCTCAAAAGTCACTTCGTTGGACAACAACGAGGCCTTTTTTCTTCTTCTTGTTCTGGAGCATTTTCTGCAGCGTTGGCGTCTTGGGCTCGTTTGTTCAAGACAGCAGGCTTGTAAAACAACGTTATTTTCTCTCTCTCCCCCGCAAGGACTCGATCATTTTGGGCCATTGGCTGGGTTCCAGATGCCGAGTTCGAGGCGGTCTCAGGCCAGGTGGAGGACTATTGCAATGATGCGGTTCGCGTATACTCGGCATGTATTTGCCCTTGGGAGGCGTGATGCGGACTCGAGTACAACCAACAATACGTGGTCTAAGCCTATCAGTCATGAGTACTGCTGTCTCGCAATATGATCGGCATATGGCAGATATAGCGTCTACCAGCTGGCAGTGCAGATTGCATTCCTATTGTGCCTTCCCTCTTTCTTTTTTGCGCCCCTCAACGTGTTGGCAACGAGCCAATCGCATCTACTGTGTTAGCTTCGCGACAGAAGCTGAGGATGATGGGGTGGAGCGGTGAGACAGAGGGTTGGATGCGGGATGAACGTAGTGATTTGCACAGGCCCCCGTATCGTAAGTGTCGGTGTGGCTCTTTCGGAGAATTCTGTACGTTGCAAGTACCTTTGTATCTCTAGTAGCAACATGCCATACCAGCATTATGAAACTCATCTTTCTGGTTTCATAATACAAACATCGTTGGTTGTACCCATTAGACAGACCGTCTTGACGTTTTTCATTACGAAACTCTCAAAGGACTTGGGTGAGTCCCGTTAGTGTCCTCATCCTATTGTCTTGGTGATGGCTTCGTATTGTGCACCCAGATCATCAGACGATCGCCTATCACTCACCCGTGTTGTCATCAGCACCAGCACTGCAGCATCGATACTAGCAGACTCATATTGTCTTGGTCAACACTTTGCACACCCCAGCATCTGACGTTTCACGTGCATGCGGCGTAAGAGCAAACATCCCAGGCATTGGTTAGAGCAGGACAGTTCTTGCGTACTGCATTTCTTGCTATTGTGCCTTATTGAACGTGACATTAGGAAGGCAGGCATCAAAACAGTCAGCACAAGCTTGCCTGAATATTGTACGCACCACATCGCACAGATCAATGCCTCGTATCCAAGAAGATGGGCGCTGTCTTCGTGCCACGGCCACATCCCAACTATAGCAAAATCACATTACCAAATTTACCGTGTGTGTTGATGCTATTGTCGTGCAAGTGCGGTTTTGTACGTGGGCGCTTAGCCGCCCCTCCTCCAACCATCTACCTTCCCTTTTGCCATGATTCGCCCTCGTTCGAAACGATGCTCGTTCCTCTGGTCATTGTCATTCGCAGACTCGAAACACTGCCCGCCCAAGGCCGGCATGTGGCTATACCTAGCCAGCCAACCAGAGTGAATGTGCTGTAAACGGCTTAGCGCATCTTAATTGTGACAATAGCAACAATGGCCATGCTGGAGGCTCAGTGCGCGATCCTACGAACTGCCTGTGTGGGCTAGCTGTTGTGGAAGATATGGATCTGTGTGGCGTGTGGGTGTTTGGGGGTGGGTACGGAGGTGTGTAGGCTAGGCTTCTTCCTATTGTGTTGAGTATTGTGTTGGTTGTTTCAGGTGTCGTGGTTTGTGGGAGGATGACATGCGGGAGGACTGCATGTGGCTGTATATATATATATATCAAATATCAATGGCTGCTGGTGCGTATCGCCCGAGGAGGTTTGCTGAGTACAGCGCGGACAGCGAAAAGGTTGTGGTTCCTATTCTCTGGTGCCTGGGGAATTGAACGGTTGTTAACAAAGTCTAGATTTGTACTGCGAATAACGCACGAATACCATCATCCACGGCAAACGTCATCAACAAGACACTCCATCATAACAACATAACCCGGTATTGGTTCACTCCTACATCCTACACGTTTTCGTGGTTGCGCAACAATTTACCGGCAAAGCTTTTAACCAACACATTTTACCAGTACTCATAGTACCCGAACTCGCATGATCGTCGCACCAAATCATCACACCAACATCACGCCACGACCCCACGGTCACGATACCCCACAAGATATATCGTCAAAACTCGGGAATCTGTTGCTTGGCTAGAAGAATACCCGTTCATATATGTCATGGACCCATTTCGAGAGAACAGCGGAATAGATCTTGTAAAAGCATCATCGTCGATAACCCACAATAATTCATCGACGACACCAACCAACAACATACTATCTACTTCACATCCTCACAACAACACTCCACACTCATCTTCTCATATAGAAGATCAGATACCAACAGTAGCACCACCGGCCTACCACACAATTATAGGCCCAAACATGCCCATGTCCAACATAACGTCACCCTACGACCCCTTACTGCAAGAAGCAGTAGACTCCAACCCCCACGAAACTTCCGATGACGATACACCAGAAATCATCATCAACGCCGCCACACAAATTCGAGGCCATGGAAACATCATCTCCATTGCGCAAATGGACAGCGTACGGATAGCAAACCTCATATCCACCGTACTCAGCGGCCAGGACCCAACCGACAGCACAACCGACACGAACAAAACAGAACAAGGAGAGGATACAACAACAACAGCGCGTCGTCCCCCGACGCCAATAACGCCAACAAGAAGGGAACACACATCGACAACGCAAGTCAGAGGCGTGAAGCGCTTCTCCAACATCAACATCACCGTCAACTGCGGCGCGACCATCATCGGGGACAGGAATATCGTAGGACCGGGACTAGGCGATATCGCAAGGCAGATGCAGATTGCGCAGAGGAATCAGGCGGCGTTACTGGCTCAGCAACGGGCTGCGGCGGCGGCAGCAGCGGTGGGGTTGGGAGGGCAAGGGCAAGGAGTGAAGTTGCCGTCTCCTCCACAGGAGGCACATTTAATGGGACAGCAAATGCATGGTGGGGCGATACCACCGCGGGGAGTGACGATTCCGCTGGGCGTTGCGACACCCCCGATGAGCCGTAGTTCTAGCCTGAGCAGTGAAGCGGGAGGACGGAAAAGGAAGAGTGAGGATGGTGCCGAGGGTGTTGCGCAGAAAAGGCGCTGTTGAGCGGTGTTTTTTTCATTCCCTAGGTTATGGCGGGTTTTGCCTAGGTTTTGGGGGTTTCCTTTTGGAGCGTCTTTGTGATTGGGGTGTTTTGAAGGCGAACTAGGCGGATTACACTATGGTGGTTTGCTGTTGTTGTACATTGAACCTATATGGGTAATGAGTTATGAGGTACGAGTTCTTCTTCTTATGGTTGGGTTGGTACATAGGCTTTGTGATTGTGGTTGCAGGAGCCTTTGTTTGGTGAATATCATTCGCTCGTGTCTACTACTGTACTGTGTTCCCCTTGGAGCGAGCCGGTTCCTATCTATATGACGTCGTGTGCCATGCATGCCCTTTCACGTGTCAGTACTTCTCACTGCTGATCGTCGACGGCTGCTACACGAAGCAAGGGGGGCCACACAAGAAACACAGAGGGAAGCAGCTCGTGAGACAGGGCAATATCGAAAGGGATTCCAATGGTGCAGCGGCAGATGATGAATGGCTTGTGAATGGCTTGGTGTCAAGCCGCTTAAAACGTTAGAGGCCGCCGTCGGGGGTCGGGGGTGTCGGAGGTAGCCTTCCGCCTCCGCGCGAGCGAGCCTGTGCTTGATGCTTCGTGTCCTTTTCAAGTTGCACGTGGGAGCAGATAGAGCCATTGAGTAGTGATGGACGAACACAAGTGTGCGACGCGACAAGATAGACAGAGAAGGGAATTGATGTCATGACTGCATAGAGGAAATATAATCATCCGCCTTGTGTGATGCATCCTACCCGCCGCAGCGCCTCAACTCACCCCTGCTTAGCGGCATCCCGAACGGGGAAGCACTCCTAAGCTCACTACCACTCGCACCTTCACCCTGCCACGTCCAGCAATTCTCCTTCCTCTCGTCCTGCATTGTTGGCTCCGACACACCCAAGTCGATGTGAAGGTGTAGCACGTGGACCAAGACAGATTCCCTCAGAAGCGCGGCGCCAATCTCAAGTGCGCGATTCCGTGGTTGCACTCGACGGTTGCGTAGCTCCCGAAGCGGTTCCAACACCTTTACCTGGCCTCTTCTCGCAACGCCATTGAAGCCGTCGAGCAAAGCAGCCTGTGCGACGCGTCTCTTCACCACCATTACGACGCCCGGGCCAAGGCAAAACTAATTACCTGTAAGCCCCTTTTGTTCAGTACTCCTTGCTCCGCCTCCCCCAACTCCGTCATCCTCTGGCGGTTTGCTCTGCCAGCTGTTGCATTGCCGTACAGCGTTGACATTGGACCTTGTGTAGTAGTCACCGCCGCACCCTCGAATCGTTGAACACGTCGACGCACACACATCCACCTCTTACATCATGGAGCCGTGGATGAGCTGGGCCGTATTCCTGGCCATTGGAGGCGCTGTCTACTGGTACTACATGCACCAAGGCAACACCGCCGATGTGCGAGGACGATCAACCACGGGCAAGTCCACAACCTCGTCGCTCAAGGAGGCGGTCAACTGGGACAGCTCGGAGAAGAAGCCCAAGGCCGCAAAGAAGACTACCAAGGCGCCCCGCAAGTCTGTCAAGACGGCTGTTCAGGATGCTGGAAACAAGGCTGCCGATACCCTGAAGCAAGCCGCGCCCAAGCAAGCTGCCGACGAGGAGGTCGCACCGCCCGCCGCCTACACAAACAAGGCCCCAAGCGGCAAGGATGTCTCCGATATGCTCGGCGAGCGACCCGTCTCCCCCGCCGTCATGAGCATCAAGCCCTCGGAGAAGCCAGCCAAGTCAGTCAAGGCGCAGACACAAAAGGCAGAGGTTGCGACCGAGTCCAAGAAGCAGCGCCAGAACAGGAAGAAGGCCGAAGAGGCCAAGGCCGCGCGCGAGGAAGAGGAGAAGGCGCGCAAGGCTCTCGAGGAGAAGCAGCGTCGCGTCGCTCGTGAGGCTCGCGGTGAGCCCGCCAAGAACGGTCTTGGTCAGAGCAAGCCCCCTGCCTCGAACGCCTGGACCGAGGTGTCTTCCAAGGCATCTCGCGGCGCCGTCCAGCCTCCCAAGCCTGCTCCGACTGGCCAGCTACTTGACACCTTTGAGGCTCCCGCTCAGACCGCTACTACAACCACTGCCCCCACCAACGGCGCTGCCAAGGCTTCCGCTCCTCTCAACAACCTCCCTTCGGAGGAAGAGCAGATGAGACTGGCTATGGAAGACTCCGCCTGGACCACGGTCCCCAAGGGTGGCAAGACCAAGCGCAAGACGGTGAACGAGGAACTCGCCGAAGAGCTCAGCAACGTCACTGAGACGAAGCCACAACAGTCCGCCAAGCCAGTCAGGCCGACTGAGGTCATCAAGGAAAACAAGAACCCCAGCTCCAGGTACCAGATCCTTGCTGAGGAGTTCAACCCCAAGACTGGCGATGACGCCGATGACTGGGCTGTCATGTGAGGTGGATGGACTGCAGTAGTCTCGAGACCTTGGGTACACATACATGTACCCAGACGACGTGGATATTTCTGTCGGGGAAGACCTTGGTGTCAATGCGATGGTTGGCAATGTTCATCACGATGGTATCATATTTGGCATGACGGATGGGCGGGCACAACTCAATACGACGGCGGCGGAATTGTCTACTTGTAAGCATGGGCATGGTTGGAACAGGACCATCGGATGTAGGTTCCTTCCTCTACTTTGCTTTGCTGTCCAGGTTAATGGAAAAGCAATCGGCGTGTGGGGGTTGCATCTGATAGTTATTTGCAAGAGCTTCTCTTGCGTTCTCGTCGTGTACTTCAATACTACATCAGATCGCAGACTCTATGCTGGAAAGGAAAAAAACTATCGAGTTAGAAACTGTGGTTGACAACTCAATGTGCGAGCCAATTGCGAGCCCTGTGATACCGTCCCTTGATTATTTGTAGAGTCAGCGGTGAATACTATAAATACATCCACACTCCACTGTAATAGCGGAAGCCCGTGCCAAGTCGTGAATCAGCTAGTTCAGAATTGGGCCGGGATTATTTCGTACCGACTCACATTTCTGACGCCATAGGTAAGAGTGTCGATTGCAGCAATCTGGCCTCAAAGTGGTATTCTAGTAGGTTGCGCGAACCGAGGGACGAGCGCAACGACCCTCAACCTTGGGAACCGCACACGACGGCGGGCGCAATATACATATATATCTGCGGCCATCACGCGCAGCCTGCTAATTGATAGTTGCACCCTGCAATTTACTACACTAGCCTGGAACAGAAGGAGTTGTAGTGAGACTACAGGTGGGCAAGGTTTCGCGCGCGCAATAGGTCTAGCTGGCTGACATAATCTGACGTTTCCGAAGTTCAATCGCGTCAAGGACACCTGTTCGGAGTGCCCAAATCACTACAGGGCTCTGACCTACAACTCCGCCGCCCACCCACCTCGTCTTTCGTTCTCTTTCCACACTACACGACCCAGCCATGGCGCAGATACGCGGCACAGCTGGCTACCACCTGGGCAACCAGTCCCCGTTTGGCAATTCGGGGCGCAACGACGACAGCAGGAATGACCCCAGTCCGCTCGATCAATTGAGAGCACAGACGAGCAAGCTCGAGGACATGCTGGACACTGTCGCCGACCCCATCAAGCCGTGAGTACTGCTCTCTGTACATAGGATGGTGTGTTACACACACGCACACCGCCCGCCTCGAGGACTTGGCGAGTCTGAGAACATGGCTAACTCACGACCGATACTAGATACCTCCCTGGCATTGGTCGCTTCCTCATCGTTGTTACTTTCCTCGAAGATGCGCTTAGAATCGTTACGCAATGGACCGATCAGCTCACATACCTCCACGACTACCGCCATAGTACGTGACCCTCACACTTCCCCTCCCCGCGTGGATGGACTGCTAACACGGTCTCCTCTTCTACAGTCTGGAACGGCGTAACGCATCTCTTCCTCATCACAAACATCATCCTCATGATAGTTTGCTCCTTCGGCGTCATCTTCCGCAAATACTCCGAATTCAGCGTCGCGGGCCTCATGGCTGTTGTCGTTTTGCAAGGAATTGGCTATGGACTCGTCTTTGATCTCAACTTCTTCCTGCGCAACTTGTCCGTCATGGGCGGTCTGCTCATGGTTTTGAGTGACTCGTGGGTTCGCAAGAAGTTCGCGCCCGCTGGTCTGCCTCAGCTCGATGAAAAGGACAAGAAGATGTACTTCCAGCTTGCTGGACGTGTGCTGCTTATCTTCCTTTTTGTCGGATTCGTGTTCCGTGGTGACTGGGGTTTCTGGAGGATTATTGCTAGTCTGCTGGGACTTGTGGCTTGCATCATGGTTGTTGTCGGTAAGCAATATTCCTATTTACGATCTGCTAGATGCAAGAGGCATATGCTGACTTTTTACACTAGGTTTCAAGGCGAAGTTCAGCGCCATCATGCTCGTTCTTATCCTCAGCGTCTTCAACCTGTATGTCAACAACTGGTGGACGCTGCACCCGCACCACCCCCACAAGGATTTCGCCAAGTACGACTTCTTCCAAATCCTTTCAATCGTTGGCGGTCTCCTCTTGCTGGTCAACATGGGCCCCGGACAGTTCTCTGTCGACGAGAAGAAGAAGGTCTACTAGATTGCAACGAGATTTGGACTATGTTCACGCATCACGACACGTGCCTACACGCTTGGGCAGCGAAAACGGTCGCCTTGTATTCGGTATATACGCACAACAAACGTGGGAAAAGCGGTGTTCAAGACCAGAGACAAATTAGGAGTTGGGAGGAAAGGGGAGGTTTCAAATCCCCAGCCTAGGGCTCTTCTGCCAGGCGATTGGGAGGGCAAACGTGTTAGAGATATGGTCCAATCGGCGTTTTGTTCCCCTGCTGGCGATTGGGTTATGAATCGCTTGTCTTTTTTATAAGGGAAATCTTTTTACATATAAGCAAATGTATATCCGTCCACTTGGATTCGATTTCACATTTGCAACTACTCCCTTTCGATGTAACATGGGACACATTTCGCGGATCCACAACTGCAGAGTGGAGTCGAGCGCTATCGGTGAACTCCGCGTTTGCGCGTTTGCGGGAAATGTACACCTGCCACGCGTGGTTTGGTGTAGGGATGCAAGTGGGTAGTGCATGGCCGCTAGTTATCTAATCGTACATACGTATCGGAGTGTGCGACTTCCATGCAGCAAACAACATTCGCTACATTGATACAACAAAAGCATTTTCAATTTGACCGCACCTGAGCATACCGAAACCATGGCACCCAACAAAATCATCATAGACACTGACCCTGTGAGTTCCATCTTGCGAACCAAAAAGTGCGGGGTAAAAGTCGGTGGGGGAAGACCTACTGTAGTGGCGGTTGACGGTGGACAAGGATCGTGGAGAAAGAGCAACGATAGAACAACAAGAAGAGAACAGAGGCTAATAAGAGAATAACAACAGGGCATTGATGACATCCTAGCCATGCTTCTAGCCTTCTCGGCTAAGAGTGAGGAGCTGGATATACTGATGTTGAGTCTGACTTTTGGCAATGTCGAGGTGAAGAATTGTCTGAGAAACGTGGTCACGCTTTTCCATTATATCGAGAAAGAGAGGGCGTGGCGGAAGGAGAATGGGAGACCAGAAGGGTTTGAAACGTTGAATGCGAGGAAACCTATTGGTAGGTTTGAGCGATTGTAATCGCTGCCGGTGGAACGGAGAACTTACTGATGTGTATGACAGTTGCTGTTGGTGCTGAAGAGCCGTTGGCGGAACATATGATGGTCGCAGACTTCTTCCGTAAGAACGACATGCTCCTTCAGGGGATTGGTTCGCGACCCAAAGACTAACATACTATCTTAGACGGTGTCGATGGACTCGGAGGTATACATCATAGCGTAAGCTTTTTCCTACCATTCCAACGCCTCGTAGTATTCTCGCTGATGCATAACAGCACCCCCATCTCTCGCCTGAAGAGACGTGGAAATCGCTCTTCACGCCCCAGCCGAAGAATCTTGCGCCGGAAGAAGCTGCAGCGCTGCAGAAGGTCAAGGAGAAGCACTCGCTCTTTACGCCGTCGCTCAAACCCGCACACGAAGTCATGCTCGACTTGTTGAGGGAGAACGAGCCGGGTACGATTACCATTGTAGCCGTCGGACCACTAACGAACCTTGCCATCGCTGCCGCGAAGGAACCGGAGACGTTCCTGAGAGTCAAGGAGGTGGTTGTCATGGGCGGTGCTATCGACGCGCCTGGAAACGTAAGTTCTTGTCCTTTTTTCTTTTCGTCACGTCTTCCTCCTCCCCTTCACTGAGGCTATTCATAGCGTTCACCGCCGCCTCTCCACCTCATCTATTCCGCATCTACCCTCTCCATTTCCGTTCCACCATTCGGCTTGATAAAACAGCCCAACACCCCTCTTCGATATTCGCTAAACAAGCGCAACCAGATGACACCCGGCGCCGAGTTCAATACCTACGCCGACTCCATTGCATCAGCCCGCGTCTTCGCACTAACGTCTCAAAACCCGCATCTCACCATGCCACCTGTCATCTCCAACGGCAAGAAAGAGCAGCTCCCTCCGTATCCGGAGAAGTTGAGCAAGAGGCTGACGATCAAATTATTCCCGCTCGACACGACCGAGTTGCATGTGTTGCCCAAGGCCATGTATGAAGATTATATCAATTTGAAGCCGATCAAAGGGAGTCCCATGGCGGAATGGACTAGTCTTTTTCTCGATGCAACGTTCAAGAAGAATGCGAGTTTGAATCCGCAGCAAGATGCTACGAAAGCTGGTCTTCAACTACACGACCCGCTGACTATTTGGGTAAGTTCTTTTTTTAACTTATCCTCAACACATGTGACACGCTTGCTGACTATCTTTTTCTTTTCTTCGCTTAATAGTACGCGCTCTGTCCCAACAATAGCGCGTGGAAGTTCAAAGAGGAAGATGTCAGGGTTGAGACGAGTGGGCAGTGGACGAGGGGATGTACGATTGTTGATCGGAGGGGTCGACCAATTACAGAGGGACAAGGCGATTTGAGCGAGGAAGTCGTGGGAGACGCGGGAGGTTGGAGGGATTCAAGGAGGGGTAATAGAGTGGGCTGGTGTACGAGGAGTCCCGGGGAGAGCAAGTTTGGGAGAGTCTTGTTGCACCGGGTGCTGGGGGATGGGGAACAGTGGTAGAGGGTGGGGAAAGGATACATGTAGAAGGGAAATTCGAGATGTGGATGGATGTTGATGCTCAACTTCGTACTGATATAAAGAGGCTTCTCCCTTCATTTTACTGCGTACGATTCCTCTAGCCTCTCTTCCAGCCAGTCAAACCCCCTCCTCTGACTATCCCACGTCGCGCTTCCTTTCGTCATCTTCCCAGCAAACGTATGAGGCTCCCCTTGAACCTCAAATAAACTTGTCTTGACCCCCGCCTCCCTTAATCTCTTCTCCAACTCTTTACTCATCGCGATCGGAATCGTCTGGTCCGCCGTGCCATGCACAATCGCCGTTGGCGGCCACGACGAACTCACCTTGAGCACCGGGTCAATTAGTTGCAGGTCGGCAGGGTAGCGGGGCCATATGGAATTCAGCACTTTTCCTGTGGCGATGGCGTGCATGGCGAAGGCTTGGCGCTGTTGCGGGTTGGGATGGGTTGGGTCGGCGGGCTGGCCTTCGAGGGAGGTGCCGCCTATGAAGACTGTTTTTTCGGCATGCACGGCGGCGACGTCGGATGCGGGTAGAGGCGCGTGGAAGGCGGCGGGCATCTCGGGGATGGGCTGAGTCCAGAAGGGGGAGGAAAAGGATTTTGCGCCATAGAAGTCGAGGATCGCGAGGGGTGGCGTGGATGATGTCCAGGCCTTTTTTCTTTTCGTCAGTTTTGTGCTCGATATTTTCTTTGAATGTTCCCTGTGGGAACAGCTTGCAGTTTCCTCGCACATCTCCCATGCATAATTGCCAACTGAGTAAGCCAGACCAAAAAAGAAGAAGTCTCTCACCGTAGACAGCGCAAGATGTCCCCCCGAGCTAGTCCCCATAACCATCACCCTGCCCTCATCGGCGCGGACACTCTTCCCATTTTCGCTCTCTTTTAAGACCTCCGCCAAACCTCCGTTCTGCGCCCAACCTAAAACATCCTTTACATCCTCCATCGGCCCCTCCAGCACATTCACGCCCGGACAAAGCCGATGTTCGATCGAGAGAACGATCCAACCTCGCTCCACGCAGTCGGCGATCTGGTCTCGATTGTTTATGCCCGCATGGCCGAGCATGAAGGCACCGCCGTGAATCCTGGAGCAGAGTCAGACAGCTTGGACGTGGGTTAAGCTGAGTCTTGAGAGAATGAGTTAGAAGGGTACATGATGATTGTGATCCACCCCAGCTTTTACAGGTCACGACTTTCTCAATCTCTTTAGGTCTCTTTTCGGGGAACTTTCTCAAGGGTGGGAAGATGATGGAAACACACACACATGATCAACACCGGCGCATCTCTCTGCGACACCTTAGTTGGGAGGTATATGTCCGTCGGTATCTCCACGCCATCCACAGTCTTGTACGGCGCGCGTAGGGCCGGACGCATGTCCTTGTTGTTGGAAGAGGTCATTGTGCTAGAGGCAGTCGTAAAAATGGGTTGCCCGGTGTTGGGATTGGAATCTGGGGCTACCCTCATTATGTAGCCCGGGTCTTTCTTCGTGGCTTCCTATGCGACACATGCTTCCCCCACCTCCCGAGCTCAGACCTGTTCGGATCACAAACTTGGAAACGCGAAATGTAAGTATTCAGAACCTGGGACCACTGGCATGGGGGAATCAGTCGAGCAACGCAGTCGATCAACGAGACAAGCAACGTACAGAACAACTCAAGCTTTACGACTCACAACACGGCAGGCTAATATGTGAGCACGGAACACAATGAACGATGCGCAATGCGATGTAAGCAAGCAAAGATCTGGCACTAGCTTCACAGTAAGTACGTATCGTACAAGTCGAATTTGCCGGCTAGCGCAACCGATACACATCGTACGTGACGATAGTACATGATATGCTGCGGTAGTGATCGTGGTAGTGCATGAGCTGCCGGAAATGCACGCGCGCTAGTCCCACCTACCTTCGTACGAGCGAATCCCCGCCCAGCTAAACTAAAATGGATAATCAATCATCCCCATACCCCTCCTTCTATCGCCCGCACTTCGAGACGGCGGTTTGGACGGACATGCGTTACCGAGTGTCAAAGCCGAACACAATCGCAAGTTCCGGCCGTTGATCTGGCCCCGTCGGTAGAAACTTTAGTGTCTCGAAACTTGGTGACGTACGAGGCTGGCTAACCGGGTTTGTACAATACAACTCCCCAAAACTCCGTGCAGGTGCCGTCCACATTAGGGACTATCTTCCGAACTTACATATCCACACAAAAGTGGGTGGGTGAAATGGATTTTGTGTGCATGTTGCTCTTGTGTCTGAAGAGCTTGTTATCTAGTCTCATAGCTACCAGTGGACCAGGTTAGATCAGTTTTCCTACATCTTCTAGCATCGCATATTTGCGGAGCTAGATCGAGGATAGTAGCTGGCTGCAACAACAATCACCACATGTAGCGTCTAGTCACCAAAGGAAGATCTGATGAGCTATCGGCGTTTCAGTGTAGCTTGTACTTGTTGACTGGCTTGTCGCTTTCGAGAGCTTCGCCATGCATATAACCATGGATATAGACGTCCCCAACGTAACGATACTCATCGCTTTCGCCTTCCGCACGCAGTATGATGGGTGTCGAACAGCCAAGCGGTACAATGACGATGTCTTCGCGGCTCATGAAACCCGTTCCCATGCCCATTAATCCGTCTCTCGTGATGCAAAAGGTTCTGCCCATCTGTAGATTTTACATTACGTCAGCAGAGAAAGTGATGTAAAAGATTGCACGCACCATCCTGTCCCCAAAGTATTTTTGAATGAATGATCGTTGCTCATGGGTTTGCAAGCTGTCCGGCTCCCCTAGTTGCTGGAACTTGCGGTCCAGCTGAAGACGTGGGAATCGCTCCTGAATCCATGAAGAGAAGATGTAATAGCAGGCTCTTGTCCAGGAGTGCTTCAATTCCTCAAGTGGCTGACCTAGTGAGAGCGTTTTGCAGAAGTCATCGACGCGCGGATGGTCCTTCTCTTCGTTTTCCGTAATGTCGAAATGAGAAAGAAGCAGCACCCGCCAGTTCAGAAAGGCCATGAGATAATCTTGTAACGAGCACAGAGTGCCTACCGCCACACCGGTCGTATCGATAATATCCAGTTCGATGGCAGAGATTTCAAGCTTCCGGAATTCGTCCTTGAACTCGTATTCCGCGTCGCGGTCGCTTGCAGCCGAGAAGTTATCTGAAGACAAAGCTGAGTTTTCTGGAACCTGTGCCCAATCTGGACACCATGTAGGTAAGTCGGTAAAGCTGACCTGAACAGGAAAGTGAATCGTTTCGCGCATCACATCAAGGCGACGTGTGGAACGGACGATGAGTTGGGCGACTTCCAAGTATAGAGACTTGACAGATGTGTCATAACTCACATGTAGGCGTTCGCGTATATCCCTTGGGAGTATGCCTAGCACACCGAAAATCTTATCCCTTGGGTTCTCGCTTAGCTTCCTTCGGCAAGCTCGTAAAACTTCTAGCAGAGAGTTCGGGCCTGACACCATGAGACGTTGAACGTCTGGAAAGCTACTTGGTCCTGTCCAGAGGTAAGGGTCGCTTTCGTGTTGCCAAAGAGCATCTGATGCCTTCTTATGTAGGTACCAGGGGAGTTTAGAAGAGCCGCAGTAGACTACCTTGCTCTTTGCATGAAATACTTCCTGTACAACCCAAAGCCGACTCCAATAATTTCTCCTGAATAGAGAGAGCAAAGCTTTCAAGTCGCGATGTTCCAAACGGCTGGTCCATTCGCTTGTCGCTGGGACCACCGAATTCATCAACAGTTGTATCGCCCGCCCACTATCATCCGCTTCACGTCCAAGCCAAATGGCAACAGATGTTGCCTGTCGATAAATCTTGTCCATCAACTGGACCTGCTTAGCGCGTTCTATTTTGTTCTCTTGGTCAATTGAGAGTCCGTCTATCCAAACGAGAATGGCCTTGTCTGATTCGCGGACAGCCACTAGGGCATCGTAAAGATTCGCGTTGACTGAAACGCGTTCAATGCCTTCCAAATCTATCTGTCTCTTATCAAAGCCATCCCCCCATGCATAAGAAATCGCAATATAATCTGGTGGATGGCGAAGCGAACTGTAGATAATCTTGCACTCTAAGCCTTGTCCATTCTTCGGGGACACCTTTATGAGCCGAAAATCATTTGCGCCTTGCAGTTCTCTATAAACGGGTTCTCTTGCACTAGAATTCTTCGTAGAGCTGTTCACTGTAGTAGCGAAATTCGGATCGGCCAATGTAGTTCCTTCAGCGGCACCGGCATACGTAGTGCTTGCTGCAAGCTTTATGCCCTCGGCAGTGATGGTAAAGCGGTCCGCTAACTGGCCTGTAGAATCTTGCTCTCGATGGGTTTCCTGAACAGACTGCGTGGTTTCCTCGAGAGTCTCCTTTATTGCCACGTCAATCTGCGCAGGTTAGCAATGCTTAACCACGGAACGCCTTCTCGTTGATGCTACCTTTTCATATGCAGCATGGAAGGAACGACCGATTGGTCCGAGAAGGGCCTGAAAACGATCGCTGGCTTGCTGGCTCGTAGTAGGCAAGAGACGATAGTTTCGCGGTATTGGGGCCTCATAAAGATGATCACCTCGCCTCATCGGCGTTGTGGAACCTCTCCCATGGCGTTGGGCAGTCTGATTTATGTTCTTCATAGTTCCCCTGTCTTGTGATCAACCGCACTGTTTGGTTCACTGCCAAGTTATGTGGTGGTCAGTGAAACCGAAAGAAGCGACTGTTCGCAACGCAGCCTGACGCGGGGTGCTCGGCTAAGATGTGTCAGCCAGGCTGCAGGATTGTCCAAGCGAGTAAATGATGCTATTGGCCGAATACCTGCCTTGACTGTTACACAGCCTCATTTGTTGTCTAGAGTCTTGGGCACAGCCTCCACATGGCTGGACGTATTTGAAGACATCGGAAAGCGACAATCTCTTCTTGTAGGAAAGCTCTTGTCATTCTGCTTACTCGAGTTGGAAAGTCTTTCAGTCCTACAGAACGCTTCTTCCCGCCATTAGCGAATGCGTCGGGCTGGTCCTCTCTATCTCCGAGTGAGGGCCCTGCCAGGTTACCCCATATATTTCTTGGCACATCTCATGTGATAGAGCAATGGCCTATGCACAGGCCAATACCAATTGTGTCGGCAGATTCTACAAGCATCAGCCTCTCGATTCCGAAAAGCACCAGATTCGTCTACTCAAACTGCGCAACTCATCCGAACATACTGTGGACTATTGTCTTATAACTTTCGACTTCGAGAGTGCTCCATCGTATGTTGCTCTATCGTATACATGGGGAGACGAACGCCCGACTGGATCTGTCAGCATTGATAGCAAAGAGTTCGAGATTCGGATGAACCTTCTCAACTTTCTGAGAACTTATGAGGCGGACGATTACCTATGGATCGATCAGATCAGCATCGACCAGTCGAACTCTGAAGAGCGAAGCCATCAAGTCAAGATGATGTGGAAGATTTACAGCCGATGTGATTACGTGCTGGTCTGGCTGCAGAATGAAACGACATGTACTCCCTCGACGAAACAGGCAGCTTTGGACTTCAATAACGGGGTTCAATCATATCTTAAGCATGGCCGCCGCGAAGATGGTTCCAGTGACGACAAAAAGTCTTTCGATTGGCCAACGCTCGCCCTGCTGCATAATCCATACTTTGACCGACTTTGGATCGTACAGGAATTGTTGCTCAATAAGCACGTACGTGTTCTAGTCGAAGGAAACGTGTGGATCTCATGGGAGTCCCTACGCACGAAAAGAGAAGAACTTGGGGACAAGATCCAAAAAATATTGCCGAGCACCAGTCGAATGGTGGATGCGCAGTTATGGCGGCATATCTTTGACCGTCATACTGATGTGAGTGTGACGGACTATACTACAATCAATGTCGGCCTTTTCTGTGATAAGAAGTGCCAGGATCCACGGGATAAAGTTTACGGCTTTATGGCTCTAGTCCAACCATCAAGCCGGGTTGAAATTGACTATACGAAGTCGGTACACCAGGTATTTCTTGACGCGGTCATGTCGATGATAAGGGAATACTGGTATATGAGACATGAACCTTCTGATAGTGGTTACCAATTACATCGTGTCGAGTGGGACTTCAAAACCAGCCTAGAGTCATCGTGGAGCCTCGCAAAAGCCATGGCTTTCACGGACCTTGAAACGTCTGGCCTTAGATCTTTCGTGGAATGTATATGGGAGAGAGTTCTTGAGTATGAAGCCATGGCCAGATCGCGTGGCCTTCAAGTGGACGCTGGGACTCATTGTATCACGTCTGTGGGCTATGAGTCAGAAACGCGTCAAGTGTCCATGAATAAGCGACTTGAAGCGACCTGTCACCGATGGTGGTACAAGTTTGAGGGTAATAGATACTACCATGACTGTAAAGAATGGTCGGACAAGGCAAAACTCCAAGAATATACTGTACCAGAGGATGTGCGTATCCCAGACCTGGCCTAGCAAGAAACTGCTCACAAGAAACGATAGGTTTTCAGTCGAGCGTGAGCCTCTTCAGCAAATCCCACCGAGTACCGTAGGATGGTTTGCGTTCCAGTTGTGCGGGTCGAGAGCGTTGGGTTCGATAGGCTGGACAGGAATTCAAAAGTTCACAACTGTGAGAGTGGCAATACCATAGGCGCAATGCAAAAGCATGACCTTCGCGTGGCTGTGTACTATTGAGACTAAGACGGCGTGTTGGCTGATCGGCTAACGTTCCCTCCTTCCACAACGACACATCGATCTATTCAACTAGACATCTCCCCGTGCACAGACTCTGTAAACCGGAGGCGTTTTACCAGACCTCCAGCAACGTCAGCTGGTGTGCTACAAGCATGACAGTAACGTACTACATGATACGAATCGACGAGCCGAGAAGAAGTGCCGATTGTGTCGTCCAAACCAATGGTAATGCGTTGACCTGATAAGGAAGGCGTAACCGTTTTAGCGCTGCTAAGCTGGTGCACCGCATATGCAAAGTTCAAGCCATGAGAAAGGGAGAAAGACAAGCATACCATATCGTGATCAGATTACTCGAGTATCGCTTTGGTTCGCCAACCAAGGACGGATAACAAAGGCAAAAGGTTACCTTGTCGAGTTTACAACGCGCGTCGTTTTAAGAAAGCGTTTATATAGTGGAGCCCTACAGTCTGCAACTCTGATCATCACTCATATATTGGGTTGGGCGAGTTATTCGCATGCTGATGTTGCGACCCAATCCCTTTCCGTCACACCACTTCTCGAGCATCATCATCATCATCATCATGGTCATCCTCACCCTTGCTTTCCCCAAAACGAGGGGAATTCTCCGAATGGCCAAACACAGAGTTTTGTGCATGATGGTGCAACAAAGTGGGCATGTTGTATCGCCCTGCGCTCTCCTAGTGCTACCTGATACAAATCCAGCAGCTGCCACAAGCGAACCACTCGGCTTAGTCGCCGTTCTTGTGTAATGATGACACAAAGGGCTGATGATGGTGGTGGTGGTGGCTGGCAGACGTGGTGCTTCTGATCGCGAGCGGAGAACGGTTTCCGTGTCGGCTCATTTCCCGAGCATAATGTCGTGTCACGTCTACATTGACGTTTACTAGAAGGGGGTTGGACCTGATAGGCGAGTGGAATGCTACTAATGCTCAGGGGCATTGTTTAGCCGTCTCGCATGTCATAGAACGAATTGTAGAACACCAGCAGTCGCATTCAGGACAAACAATAATAGACTCAAGAGTATAATGCGATTGATAGCTCTGATTCCCTACATATCCAATCTCTAAACCCCATAAATGTAACGGCCGTCTCCACATCTTCAATAACAGTCCAAAGAACCAAATTGATTAAAGCAAAGAACTTATAGAGTTCTGCCATGTATACGAATAAGATGAACAGGACACGATCGACGAACCGGGTATATCTTGTGCATGTGAATGCCTGCCCAAAACGAAAACAAGAAAGAAAACCCACCAGCTCCGTAACGCACGGTAGATGCAACAAAGAATCGTAAAAACGTAGGTGCGGGGTTACAGAGTGTGTGTCGGGGGGAGTATAGAAGCAGTCATCAACGAAAGTGCAAATTGCCAAAGCAATGGCAATGGCTAAGAAAACAATAAAACAACGCCCCCGCTTCAATGCAAAACAATGGAACTCAGCTCGAAAATGGAATCCAGCTCGAAAATGGGTTCCAGCTCGGATGTCCCCTTCTCCTTGTCCAACCTCTTCTGTTCGAGCTTTGGCTCGAACATGTTCGTCTCCTTTCTGCAGGCGGTACAATCACACTGCCAATCCATATGATACCTGTCATCGGGATAATGTGCAGGCGGTACAATATCACTGCCAATCCATATGATAGCCCAATCAAAATGATCGCGGCCGAGATCGGAACAATGCGCATACCCTCCGCTACACTTCGCACCATAAATCAAACACTATTGATGAGGGTACGGCAGTGGACCACCAACCGGTCGCTCCTGGCCCGGACCCCCTGGCATCCTCGAAGCAGTCCAAGAAAACATGGCCATGTCACAGATGCGTGCAAGGACCTGTTGCGTAGCAGATCGAGATTCGTGGCTGATAAAGGACATGGCAACGAGAAGCTTGTTCAAGTCGCTCTCAGGAGGTTGGCCGACGGGAGTAGGCAGAGCATTGGGGAACCCGCCGATACGGGAACCGTAGTGCCGTGCGATAGCGATAGAGTAGATGGCGTCGCGCACCTCGCGCATGTGCAGGACGGTACGCAGAATACCCAAAGCGTTGTCTGCGGCTCCTGGCGGTGCGATATCGGAATCGGAATATTGGACGAAATCACCAAGATGTTGCCAGAAGCTGACTTGTGCCCTCGCCTCGTCATCCAGGTTGGACGGATATTCGAGTTGACGTGTGGGGTTAGACTCCAAGTTCTGATTTGTGAGGAGAGCTTCCAGGACATCGAGTCTTGCTCTAGCTTCTCGCATTTGGAAATCCTCGCCCTCTGGCGGCGAGCCATTAGTGGCCGGGAGCATATGCTTGCAAGTGCTTAGCAGGTGCCATAAAAGACGAGCTTCTTGACTAAAGATGCTCGTCATATCAGCATCCTGGGTAGCCTTGTACTTGATGGTCTCGGTAAAGAAGGCGGCCTCTTCATGTAGGTATCGGTCGCTGAAAACTCTATTGAGCGCATTGTTGTTAGCTGAGAACCAGGTGGTTTCGAGTACGACGTCGAGGCCTTGACAATAGTCGTTGAGGAAGATGCGGGAGAATTCGTCGTCAAGTTCACGTGGCACTGGTGAAGTTCGCTGAGGAACGTCGGGCGGGCTGTGGTTACATATTCCGAAGAGGTCTTGCATATTCAACCGCTTGCCTGAATCTGGGTTAGGATTAATAAGACGATGAGGAGCAGGGTACCAACCTTTCATAGGCTCTGGTGGAGGTGGGTAAGGGTTGGCACCTGGAGGCCCTCTCATGGCGGGATCCATGGTGTGTACACCGTTGTAATGTTGGTTTTGTTGTAGACCAGGATCGGCCTGCGCGAGTGCAGGGTCTATGGCGTGGAAGTTGGCCTGCTGATGCTCTCCGCTCGTAGCAGGTGCGGCAGTCGCGTACCCAGCAGACGAGGCAGGCGCGTAACCCTGGGGTACCGGACTCTGGCTATAGTTGGAGGACGACGGGGCCGGCGCCGGTGCGCTTGTCGCGTGGGGTGCGGGCGCTGAGTTGGGGGCAGGTTGTATTTGGGCGGGACCGGATTGCTGTTTGAAAATTGGGTCGTAACCAAGGCACTCTCGTTTACTCTTCTGACAGTTTCTACACATGGGGTGGGCTTCGTCGCACTGTCGGGATGGTGGTTAGCGCATGTGCAGGTGAGTAATGATGTTGGTGCGCGATGCAGAAAATTTGCCAGAAACAAGACCAAGGGTGTTGGCAGCGCACGACAACACGGTTGATGTAGCTGACGCTGCAACACACTTGCCAACCGTGTTGCTGCACCGTGCTGCACAGTCGGTCGTTTCTGACACGCGAGAGGTTGGATTAGAGGAGTTTGGGTTCCTCGCTCGGTTAAGCAAGCGACCAGGCAATAGCTCCTCTGGCTTCGCGTCGCGTCTGCACCGCGTCTCATTGACGTATGCACTCACCTTTATTCTTCGCTTGCGACATGTCAGACAGCCAGTCTTTGTGCGACGCTTGATTTCCTTCTTGTGGCGACCGCCAGATAGCACTCTCTGATCGCCCTGCGGCGGCAGCTGGTATCGCATCGCATTGAACTGCGGACCGCCGATGTTGCCCATCATGGGCTGTCCGGGCTGCGCATGCCCTGGGTGAGGGTAGTATTGCTGCATGCCGTGTTGTGGTGGTGGGAGTGGAGATCCCATGGGCTGGGGCGGCTGCTGAGGTTGCGCCTGGGACTGCTGTCCATCTTGCAGACGTATTGGCGGCAGATTGAGGGGCGGCAACGACATCTGAGCGCCTTGCGGAGAGCTGCGATAGCCCTCGTTGCTCTGCTGGCCCTGGGGAGGCGGATACGTGTATGTGGGCTGCATTGAGGGCGACGGGTACGAGTGCGGTGAAGGATAGGCGACGGCCTGCTGCTGGCGCGACTGCATGTTAGGGTCGGCCATGCTCTGGTGGGAAAAGTGAGTCGGGGCGGGCGAGTAGGGCGCCTGGTTGACCTGAGTGGAAAAGTCGTGCGACATGGGCTAGCAATGGAGTATGCCACCAGGGCGCTCGACAGTTCTTGGGGATGTCTTGAAGAGCACGGCGGCGCTAGAAAGCTTGAGGCGGATGGGAAGAGGGACGGCAAGCCTGGCAAGGAACTGGGATTAGCTGAGTTGGCGAAGGCGTTTTGACCCGCGGAACAGGGGCCTGGTCTCGCTCGGTTCGACGCCGCCGGCCGCAGTAGTTGTGCGTGCACTACATGGATAGTACTGGATAACTGAACTGAATAACGCGGGAAAAAAAGTTCAAATGACAGCGGGGCCAGCAAGGGGAGACATGCAACACAGAGACGCTGGATTGCCCAGGGACGACAGCAGCGGCCTGCTGCGCCAAAGAAAACACGTCGCGAGTGCGCGATATCCCTCACAGCCGTCTAGGAAGTGGAGTGTGGGCTGCAGCATGGCTAGCCGCCTTTAGCAGGTAGAGAGTGCATGTGGCAGTGCCATGAATGAATCGACCGACTTTGACTTACAAGAAGCGAGCTCGCTTGGGCGGGTAGTAGGCGAAAGCAGGGTACGCTGGTGACAAACTAGCCACGCGCGCGGTGAGTTGGCTGAAGTCGTCTGCGAACGCGGCGAAGAGATGGCGGCAGGCAAGATGCAGCATTAGTGAACGGGGAATTTCTGTCCAAAAGGCTAAAGACGCAGACCGCTCCCAGGTTCAAAAAGAACTGCAACCCCGATTGCCACACTAACCCCGTCGGGACAGTCACGTGCCGTGCCATGGGTCCCGCCACACCTCCAGGCCTGTTCTTCCTGCAATCAGCTTCGTCCCGCCCATCCAATGCACACGTCTATTGGATCTCTGCATCCATTGGAGCTACGCGCGCGAGCTCCAGGTACCTTGCTGAGCCCAGCAAATATGCGGCGTGCAGTGTCATTCCATCACCCGCGGCCCGTGTATGGGCCTCGGTGCTTTTGGGATGCCAGACGAATACAGAACTTGCAGCCAGCCTTTGGAGCGACGCAAACTGTGGGAGAAGGGCGTCAACCCCATCCGTCCCGGACTGGCAAAATTTAATTA
>Ga0265797_10002435_pt1 | contig 31363 bp, 22 predicted proteins | sample P2T30metagenome_FD_192433 | JGI IMG/M metagenome (GOLD analysis project Ga0265797, IMG submission 192433) | Plant litter microbial communities from East Loma Ridge, Irvine, California - P2 T30 | ecosystem: Environmental > Terrestrial > Plant litter > Unclassified | place: USA: California... | reverse complement strand
GTGCTCAGCGACGGCACCATCCAGGCCGACGCCGGCAAGTCGTTGAAGCCGCACACGGCCAGGTCTTGCGGGATGCGGATGCCCTGGCGCTGGCAGCCATATACGGCGCCGTGGGCCAGGTCGTCGTTGCAGCAGAACACGGCGTCGCAGTCGGGCACGCTGGCGCGCATGCGCTGCACCAGCGCGGCGCCCAGGGCGACCGTGGAAGGATCCGGCACCATCAGTTCGAGCGCCGGGTCGGCCAGCCCGGCCTCCTGCATCGCCAGCCGGTAGCCGTCGGCGCGGCGCAGCGTACGCTCGTCGAGCTGGGCGCCGATGAAACCGATGCGGCGATAGCCCTGCGCAATCAGGTGGCGCGTCATGGCCAGCCCCGCATCGCGCTGCGAAAAGCCCACCGAAAGCGCGGCCGGATTGTCGGACAGGTCCATCATCGACACGGTCGGCACATCGGTCTCGGCCAGTATGGCGGCCACCGCCGGGCTGTGGTCCTGGCTCGACAGCAGGATGCCGTCCGGGCTCGACTGCAGGTAGGTGCGCAGCAGTTGCTCTTCCTCGGCCTGCGAGTAATGGGTGTTGCCGATCAGGAGCTGGTACTGGCCCGGGGCGACCGCGTCGTGCACGCCCTCGAGTACCGCCGTGAAGACGGCGTTCGACAGCGACGGCACCAGCACCACGATCAGGCGCGACTGGCGCGACGCCAGCGCGCGCGCGGCGCGGTTGGGCACGTAGCCCAGTTCGGTCACCGCTGCTTCCACCTTCACGCGGGTCGTGTCGGACACCAGCTGCGGCTGGCTGAGCGCGCGCGATGCGGTCATGATCGACACGCCCGCCAGCGCCGCCACCTGCGCGAGCGTGGCCCGGCCTGTTCCCCGGCCCCGCGTCCTGCCCCCCTTGCTGCTGTCCTTGTTCATCGCCATTTCTTTCTGGAGGGTTTACCTACGTTCACGCCCGCGATTGCGCCATGCGGCGTGCATTTTGTCAATACTTGGCCGGGCGCGGATGGGTGATCAAGCGACAGGCCTTTCCATGATTCCATGCGAAACTATGTGCACGCCAGTCATTTTTTGCATTCATGTTCGCCGACTTCCAGCAGCCACCCGTTACCGTCCAGGCGAACGCCGCCACCCTGTCATTCGAGGAGCGCTATGCACGCGCCCGCGCCCATGCCAATGCCGGCCAGCCCGGCCTGGCGCTGGTCGAATACGATGCGCTGCTGGCGCAGTCTCCCGGCGACGCCGACGTGCTGCTGGGCCGCGGCATCGCCCGCATGCGCCTGCAACAGTGGCCCGAGGCGGAGGCTGACCTCAAGGCCGCCGCCGCCGCCGCACCGGTGTATGCCGACGTGTGGGAAGCGCTGGGCAACCTGTACCGCTTCAACGGCCGCCGCGACGACGCCCTGGCTGCCTACACCCGCCTGCAGGCGCTCGATGCGGCGCGCGCCCAGCCCTACCTGGCGACACTGGCGGCGCTGCCCGAAAACCCCGCGGTGAGCGACACGCCGGTGATGCAGGCGCGTGCGGCCAGCCCCGACGCCGCGATCGCCGCCGGCTACGCCTGGGCCGCCACGCTCAATGCCAACTGGCTCGAGGTCGGCGACACACCGCGCTGGAATGAACAGAACCTGAGCGTGCGCCACTACATGGCGCGCGGCTCGCTGGCCTTCGAGACGCTGCGCGCGCACCGCTTCGGCCAGACCGGCCACGCCTGGGCGCTGGACGGCTACGTCGACCTGTGGCGCGGCGCCTACGCCAACGTGCGCTACCAGCGCGCGACCTCGCACCGCCTGTTCCCGGCCAATGCCGGCCGGGTCGAGCTGTACCAGGCCCTGGGCCGGGGCTGGGAACTCTCGCTCAGCGACGACGTGCTGGGCTTCGACGAGCGCGTCAACATCTACGGCGTCGGCCTGGCGCGCTACGTCGGTAATTTCTATGTGCAGCTGCGCCACCAGAACATCGTCGGCACCGGTACGCGCAGCTCTGGCGACCGCCTGCTGGGCCGCTGGTATTACCGGGGCGACGCCGACAGCTACCTCGAGCTGCGCGCCAACCGCGGCCGCAGCGACGATGCGCTGTCGCTGGCGGGCGGGCGCGCCCGCTCGGGCGGCGGCGGCGTCGATGTGGTGCATTACTTCACACGCGACTGGGGCGCCCGCCTGGGCGCCAGCTTCTCGCGCGACGGCGGGGGCGGCAATGCGGGGCGAGAGCGCGGGGTGGCGTTCTCGCTGTACCGCCGATGGTAGGCCGCTGGCGGGCGGCGGGCATCGCAATTGGTGCTGCGCTGGGCTTCGGCCTGGCCTCGCTCCCGGCGCTGGTCGCCGCCATGCTGGTGCTGCGCATCGCCGAGGGCATCCATGCCGGCGCCGCCGGCCTGCCGCAATCGACGCTGTTCGGCGCGGCGATCGCCAACGACGCGCTGGCGCTGCTGCGCCATGGTGTCATTGCCCTGCTGGCGGCGCTGCCGCTGGCGCCCGTCGCATCGACCCGTTCCCGGGTGGCGCTGCTCGGTGCGATCTGGAGCCTGCTGCTGTGCGCACACGCCGCGCTGCTGCAATACGCGTGGGTGGCCGGCGTGCCGCTCGGGGCCGACCTGTTCGCGTATTCCGGCCGTGAGATCGGCGCCACCGCGCTGGCCGGCGCCACCTTCAATGTCGTGCTGGCGATCGCGCTGCCGCTGGCGCTGGCCGTGCTGTGGCTGCTGCTGGTGCTGCGCGCGCGCCTGGGCTGGCCGCGCGCCGGCGCCCGTGCGGCGCTGGCGGCGCTGGCCGTCGGCGTGTTCTGCTTCGCCCTGCTGCCCGAGCGCTTCGCGCCGCGCACGGTGCGCACCGAGGCCGAGCTGGATTTCGTCATCAGCAAGAGCGCGCACTTCACCGACCGCAGCCTGGCCTGGCTGCGCGGCGATACCGTGGCGCGCGCGCCGTGGCAGGGCCAGGATGCGCGCTATCCTTTCCTGCGCCCGGAATCCACGCCCGACACCCTCGGCCCGCTGTTCAACCGCAGCGGCGACGCGCCGCCCAACCTGGTGTTCATCATTGTCGAAGGCCTGGGCCGCAGCTTTTCCGGGCCGGATGCGCGCCTGGGCAGCTTCACGCCCTTCCTCGACACGCTGGCCAGTCGCAGCCTGTACTTCGAGAACTTCCTGGCGCCGCAGGGCCGCACCTTCGGCGTGCTCACGACCCTGTTCGGCTCCCTGCCCTTCGGCGAACACGGCTTGAGTGCGCGCGCCTCGCTGCCACGCCACGCGTCGCTCACCGGCATCCTCAAGGAGCACGGCTACCGCACCCGCTTCTATTCGGGTTCGAACCTGGCATTCGACAACGAGGCGGCCGTGCTGCGCGACCTTGGCGTCGACACCGTCGTCGGCGAGCGCGATGTCGGCCCGCCGTTCGTCCGCGCCAACGACTGGGGCTACGCCGACCATGACCTGGTGCAGCTGGCGCTGGCGCGCGAACGCGCTGCCGCCGGCGCGCCGCATGTAAGCATCGTCCAGACCACCAGCATGCACAGCCCGTTCACTTTCCCCGGCCAGGACACCTGGCGCGCGCGCGTGGACCGGCGCGTGGAGGAACTCGGCCTGCCGGCCGCGCCCTACGCCCGCCAGCGCGCGGTATTCGCCAGCATCCTGTACACCGACGACGCGCTGCGCCAGTTCTTCGACGGCGCGCGCGACCTGCCCGGCTACGACAACACCATCTTCATCGTCACCGGCGACCATCGCCTGCCCGAGCTGCCGATGGCGACGCGCATCGAACGCTTCCACGTGCCGCTGATCGTGTATTCGCCGCTGCTCAAGGGACCACGGCGCATCAAGTCGGTGTCGTCGCAATTCGACCTGGCGCCCGCGCTGCTGGCCTACCTGTCGAACCACTACGGCATCAGGACGCCGGCGCAGGTGGCCTGGATGGGCACGGGCCTGGATACCGAACCGTCATTTCGCAACCTGCATGCGCTGCCGCTCAAGCAGAACAAGACCGAACTGAGCGACTTCGTGTCCGGCACCGCCTACCTGGCCCAGGACCGGCTGTACGCGCTCGGCGACGGCATGGCGCTCGACCGCATCGAGGACGCGGCCCTGCTGGCGCGGGCGCGCACGCAGTTCGACGCCTTCCGGCGCGCCAACGCGGTTGCCGGCGCCGCGTCCGCGCTGGTCCCGCCGGACCTGCCGCGCGTGGCCTATGGCGGCGACCGGCGCTTGCGCGGCGCGCCGCTGGTGCGCGAAGCGAACGACGTCGCCGTGAGCGGCGTGCGTGTGCGGCCGGGCGCCGGCGCCCTGACCATCGAGGCGACCGTCACCAACCATGCCGGCACGCCATCGCGCCCGTTCGCGCCACTGCTGGTGGTAACGAACGAGCAAGGCGTGGAACTGTTCGAGGTCGCCAGCGCCGTGCAGACGCTCGCGCCCGGGGCATCGGCCACGGTGTCGCTGCGCCCGGACGCGGGCCGGATGCCGGCGGGCCGCTACCGCCTGGCGGTGGTGCCGTCGGATCCCGAGACCGGGCGTCCGGTCGGCGTGGGCCAGTATCACGTAGCGCTCACGCTGTAGCCTGGTCGATAACAGGTCGTTGTATTTTCGCTGAAACCGGTTACCTCTCCGGTCAACTGACGGCCAGTGATGGCTATACTTGCCGTCGAGCCCCCAACCCCGGCTCCGCCTTCCCCTGCCTGCGGCTGTTGCAGGCCCCCCCTCCCTGGCCCGCCACCCCGCCCGTTGCCTTGATCCTTCGAGACACGAAAGGAACGCGTATGCGTCTCAACACCCCCATCACCCACCAGGAATTCCTGCTCGCCGAAGGCAAGACGATCGTTTCCACGACCGACTTGCAGGGCAACATCCGCTATGCCAATCCGTATTTCGTCGAGGTCAGCGGCTTTACCGAAGAAGAACTGATCGGCGCGCAGCAGAACATCCTGCGCCACCCGGACATGCCGGTCGAGGCCTTCGCCGACATGTGGCAATCGATCCGGGCCGGTCGTCCGTGGACCGGCATGGTCAAGAACCGCTGCAAGAACGGCGACTACTACTGGGTGCACGCCAACGTCACGCCGGTGCTCGAGAACGGGCACCCGGTCGGCTTCATGTCGGTGCGCACCAAGCCGGCCCGCGAGCAGGTCGCCGCCGCGGCGGCGCTGTACGCCGAATTCAAGGCCGGCAATCCGCGCGGCCTGGTATTGCGCAACGGCCGCGTCGAACGGTCCGGGCTGCGCGGACGCCTGGCGGCGCTGGCGCGCCTGACGCTGCGCACGCAGATCAATGGCGGCATGGGCCTGGTGGCCCTGCTGCTTGCCGCGATCACGCTCGAATGCTGGCGCGACGGCCTGCCGACATGGACGCTCCTGTCGCTGGCGGGCTGCCTGGCGCTGACGCTGGGCCTGTGGGCCAGCCTGCGCCGCAACGTGCTGGCGCCGCTCGACGAGGCAGCCGGTTTCGCGCGGCGCCTGGCCGGGGGCGACCTCACCAGCCGCATCGCTCCGCGCCGCGACGACGAGATGGGCGACCTGGTGGCGGCATTGCGGCAGTCGGCGGTCAACCTGTTCAGCGTGATCGGCGACGTGCGCGGCAACTTCGACGAGATGCGCCACGCCACCGGCGAGATCGCCAACGGCAATATGGACCTCTCGGGCCGCACCGAGAGCCAGTCGTCGAACCTGCAGGAGACCGCGGCCAGCATGGAGCAACTGACCCATAACGTGGCGCAGAGCGCCGACAGCGTCGGCACCGCCAACGGGCTGGCGCAGCGCGCCGCGCTCACCGCCGGCAACGGCCAGCGCATCGTCGACGAAGTGGTCGGCACCATGCAGACCATCAGCGCCTCGTCGCACAAGGTGCTCGACATCGTCGGCATGATCGACGGCATCGCGTTCCAGACCAATATCCTGGCGCTGAACGCAGCGGTGGAAGCGGCGCGCGCCGGTGAACAGGGCCGCGGCTTCGCGGTCGTGGCCGGCGAAGTGCGCACGCTGGCCCAGCGCAGTGCGATGGCGGCCAGGGAAATCAAGACGCTGATCGACACCTCGATCGCCAACGTCGACAGCGGCAGCCGCCTGAGCGCCGCCGCTGGCGAAGCGATCCGCGAAGTGGTCGGCGCGGTCGACCATGTCACCCGCGTGATGGACGAAATCGCCACCGCCACGCGCGAGCAGTCGAGCGGTATTGGCCAGATCAACCACGCCGTGACCCAGCTCGATGCGATCACCCAGCAAAATGCCGCGCTGGTCGAGGAAGCCGCAGCCGCCACGGCCACGCTGGCGCGCCAGACCGACGAGGTCTCGCAGGCGCTGCAGGTGTTCCAGTTGCAGTCGGGTGCGCCGGCGCAGGCAGTGCGCAAATCCGCAGGCAAACGCGCCGTGCGTCTTGCCGCTGCGTGATGCCATGTGGGGTGGACGGGAAACCCGTCCACCCCACAATATGTCACCCTGCATCAGCAGAAATCCCGGCTCCTCGCATCCAGCCCACCCAGCAGATGCGACAGATCCACCAGCCGCTTGGCCACCAGGTGGCGTACTTCTCCCTGGCGCTGCCACACGCCATACACCCCGAGCAGCGGCGCATTGAGCACCTCGCGCCGCTGCTGCTCGACCAGCGACGGCCACACGATCACGTTGATGTTGCCGGTTTCGTCTTCGAGCGTCATGAACAGCACACCCTTGGCGGTGCCGGGCCGCTGGCGCACCGTCACCAGGCCACAGGCGCGCGCCAGCTGGCCATCCTGGAAACCCGTCAGATCGGCCGCCGGGATGAAGCGCTGCTTCAACAGCCGTTCGCGCAGCAGCGCCAGCGGATGGCGGCCCAGCGTCAAGCCCTGGGCGCGGTAGTCGCCCACGATCTCCTCACCCTCGCTCGGCGCGGCCAGCGCTGGCGTGTCTTCGCGCGGTACGGTCGGGCGCAGCAGGTCCTTGTCGGGCGCCGCGCCCGAGGCCTGCCACAGCGCCTCGCGCCGGTGCCCGGCCAGCGAACGCAGTGCGTTGGAGGCGGCCAGCACCTGCAGGTCATGGCGGTCCAGTCCCGCACGGCGCGCCAGGTCGGCCACACTCTCGAACGGGCGCACCGCACGCGCCTCTTCGATGCGCTCGGCCGCCTCCTGGCGCATGCCACGCTGCAGCGAAAAACCCAGGCGCACCGCCGGCTGGCGCGATCGATCGTGCGGATCGAATTCTTCCAGCGCCGAATCCCAGCCGCTGATGGCGACATCCACCGGCCGCACCTCGATGCCGTGGCGGCGCGCATCCTGTACCAGTTGCGAGGGACTGTAGAAACCCATCGGCTGGCTGTTGAGCAGCGCGCACAGGAAAGCGGCCGGCTCGTGGCACTTGAGCCAGGAACTGGCATACGCCAGCAGCGCGAAGCTGGCCGCATGCGATTCGGGAAAGCCGTATTCGCCGAAGCCCTGGATCTGGCTGAAGATCGCCTCGGCGAATTCCTGGGTGTAGCCGTTGGCCAGCATGCCGCCCACGATGCGCTCGTAGTATTTCTCCAGCCCGCCCTTGCGCTTCCAGGCCGCCATCGCGCGGCGCAGCTGGTCGGCCTCGCCCGGCGTGAAGCCGGCGCCCAGGATCGCCACCTGCATCACCTGCTCCTGGAAGATCGGCACGCCCAGCGTGCGGCCCAGCGCAATCTTCATCTCGGGGCTCGGATACGTCACCGGCTCCTTCCCCTGGCGCCGGCGCAAATAAGGGTGCACCATGCCGCCCTGGATCGGGCCGGGGCGCACCACCGCCACCTCGATCACCAGGTCGTAGAAGCGGCGCGGCAGCATGCGTGGCAGCATGCTCATTTGCGCGCGCGATTCGATCTGGAACACGCCCACCGTGTCGGCCCGGCAGATCATGTCGTAGGTGGCGACGTCGTCGGCCGGGATGTCCTGCATCTCGAACACCTGGTCGTAGCGCCGGCCCACCAGTTCCAGGCCGCGCCGCATCATCGACAGCATGCCCAGCGCCAGCACGTCGACCTTCATCAGCCCCAGTTCTTCCAGGTCGTTCTTGTCCCACTGGATCACGCTGCGCTCCGCCATCGCCGCATTCTCGATCGGCACCAGGCGCGACAGCTTGCCGCGCGCGATCACGAAGCCCCCCGGATGCTGCGACAAATGGCGCGGGAAGTTCAGCAGCGACTGCGCAAGCGTGGCCCACTGGCGCGACAGCGCGGCATCGGGATCGAGGCCGCTTTCGGCCAGGCGGCCCAGCAAATCGGCGCGGCTGTCGAACCAGTGGTGGGTCTTGGCCACCTTCTCGACGATGGCCAGGTCGATGCCGAGCGCGCGTCCGCTGTCGCGCAGCGCGCTCTTGGGGCGGTAGCTGATCACCACCGCCGCCAGCGCCGCGCGCGTGCGGCCATATTTGCGGTAGATGTACTGGATGACTTCTTCGCGGCGCTGGTGCTCGAAGTCGACATCGATGTCGGGCGGCTCGTTGCGCTCCTTCGAGATGAAGCGCTCGAACAGCAGGTCGGCGCGGGCCGGGTCGACCTCGGTGATGCCAAGGCAGTAGCACACCGCCGAATTGGCGGCCGAGCCGCGGCCCTGGCACAGGATGTGCTGGGAGCGGGCAAAGCGCACGATGTCGTACACCGTCAAAAAGTAGTGTTCGTACGCCATCTCGGCGATCAGCGCCAGCTCGTGCTCGATCTGGGCCTGCACCTTGGCCGGGATGCCTTCTTTAAAACGCCGGTGCGCGCCGATCCAGGTTTCGCTGCGTAGGAAACTGGTGGCGTCGTGCCCGGGCGGGACCACTTCGTCCGGATACTCGTAGCGCAGTTCGTCGAGCGAGAACGTGCACAGGCGCGCGATGCGCACCGTCTCGGCCAGCGCCTCGCGCGTAAACAGGTTGGCCAGGCGCAGGCGCGCGCGCAGGTGCTGCTCGGCGTTCTGCGCCAGGCCATAGCCGCAGGCGGCCACCGGTTTGCCGATGCGGGTGGCGCTGAGCGTGTCCTGCAAGGGCTTGCGCGACCGCACATGCATGCACACGTGGCCGAGCGCCGTGATCGGCAAACCATGCTGCCAGCCGACTTCTTCGACCGTGGCGCGGTGGGCGTCGTCGAAGGCGCGGTGCAGTTGGGTCAGGCCGAGCCAGGCCCGCCCGGGGAAGGTCGACGCCATCCACGCGGCCTGCGCGTGCAGCCGGTCGACGTCCTGGGCTTCGTGGCCGGGGTAAGGCGGCAGCAGGATCGCCAGGCAGTCGGGCATGTGCTGCAGGTGGGCATATTCGGGCGCGGGGTCGGCCAGGTCGGAAGGCAGCAGCAGGTAGGTGCCCTTCTCGCTGCGGGTGCGCCCGATCGTGATCAGTTCGGACAGATTGCCGTAGCCGTTGCGGTTCTGCGCCAGCAGGATCAGCGACGGGCCCGCGCTGCCGTCCGGGTTCTTCAGGTGGAAGTGGGCGCCGATCACGAGCGGCAGGCCGGCCGCTTTCGCTTCTGCATGGGCGCGCACCACGCCGGCCAGCGAGCATTCGTCGGTCAGCGCCAGCGCGAAATACCCGAGCTGCACGGCGCGCGCGACCAGCTCCTCGGCATGCGACGCGCCTTGCAGGAACGAGAAGTTCGACAGGCAGAACAACTCGGCATAGGGCGGCAGGGCCTGGGGCGATGGCGACTGGGAGGAAGAAACGGGCTCGGTCACGCTCGGGGGGCTGTCAATCAGCAAATACTGTATAAAAACACAGTATAACCGAGCTGCGCGAATTGTCTTTATTTGTACCATTCATGCTGTTGCCATAATTCATCATAAATAATCTGGAGTTATAGCAATACAACGTTGTGTTCTTGATACAACTCGATGGTTAGTGAAGTCACAATTGAGTAATATCCGAATTTCCTTCGGAGAATATTGTGCCTAAACTCAAAATAATGTCTGGCTCCGTGCTGTTTGCGCTGTATGGCAGCACGATTATTGCCGCCCTGCTTCCTGCCGCTGCACAGGCGCAGACAGCGCCTGCGGCCGAAACGACGCCGATGTCCAGCGTCAGCGTGGTCGGCTCGCGCCGCGTCGGGGCCGCCTCGAGCACCGACACGCCGGTGGCGATCGACTTCATCCCGATGACCAAGGCGGCCGAGCAAAGCGGCCAGTTCGACCTGGCCCAGGTGCTGTCCAATATCTCTCCCTCGTTCAATTCGACCCGCCAGACCGGCGCCGACGGCGCCGACCTGATCGACTCGGCGGCCCTGCGCGGCCTGGGCTCGGACCAGACCCTGGTGCTGGTCAACGGCAAGCGCCGCCACACGGTCGCGCTGATCAACCTGTTCGGCGCGCGCAACCGCGGCAACACCGGCACCGACATGAACGCGATTCCCGTGATGGCGATCCGCGAAGTGCAGGTGCTGCGCGACGGCGCCGCCGCCCAGTACGGGTCGGACGCGATCGCCGGCGTGCTGAACATCGAACTCAAGAAAAGCCTGGGCTGCGAATCGGCGCTCGGCTACGGCCAATATACGGCCGGCGACGGCGAGAACTGGCAAGCCTCGGCCTACTGCGGCGTGGCGCTGGCCGGCGGCGTGCTGGGCATCACCGGCGAGTATTCCGACCGCGGCCGCTCGAACCGCTCGGAACCGGGCAACCCGCGCATCATCGGCGACACCAAGGCCGACAACCAGACCATCTACCTGAACGGCGAATTCCCGACTGGCCCGGGCAAGGCCTATTTCACCGCCGGCGCACAGAAACGCGATGCCTCGTCGGCCGCATTCGGACGCGAAGGCCTGGGCTCGGAAGACATCCCGTCGCGCAATTCGGCGGCGATGTACCCGGACGGCTTCGTCCCCTTCATCAACGGCGACGTCGACGACCGCTGGGGCACCGTCGGCTACCGCTGGCAGGCCGGCGAATGGAATGCCGACGTGTCGCAGACCTACGGCTACAACCGCCTCAAGTACGACATCGCCAACACGCTCAATGCCTCGATCGCCAACCTCGACCTGCTGGGCGGCGGCGCCGGCGTCAGCGCCAACCGCTTCCGCGCGGGCGGCTTCTCGTTCCAGCAGTCGACCACCAACCTCGATATCAGCCGCTTCTACGACGGCGTATTCAAGGGCATGAACGTGGCCTTCGGCCTCGAGCACCGCCGCGAGAACTACAAGATCTTCGCCGGTGAAGCCGGTTCGTATATCGACGCCGATGGCGTGGGCGTGGGCGGCAATGCCGGCGCCCAGGGCTTCCCGGGCTTCCAGCCGGGCGACGAAACCGACAGCGACCGTCACAGCAACGCGGCCTACGCCGATATCGAGCTCGAGGTCACCGACCGCTTCAAGCTGCAGACGGCGGTACGCCACGAACGCTATTCGGACTTCGGTTCGACCACCACCGGCAAGCTGGCCGCCGCATACAGGGTCACACCAGGTGTGCTGCTGCGCGGTTCGGCCAGCACGGGCTTCCGTGCGCCGTCGCTGCAGCAGGTACACTTCTCGTCGACCTTCACCGACTTCGTCAGTGGCCAGCCGCTCGACGTGGTGCTGGCGCCGAACGGCGGGCCGGTGGCGAATGCCGCCGGCATCCCGCAACTCAAGGACGAGGAATCGAAGAGCTATACGCTGGGCCTGACCTGGTCGCCGACGCAATCGACCTCGGTCACGGCCGACCTGTACCGCATCGATATCGACGACCGCATCGTGCTGTCGGGCCGCTTCGACGCCGACAACTACCCGGCGCTGGGCGCGACGCTGCAGCAGCTGGGCGTGGGCCAGGCGCAGTTCTTCGTCAACTCGGTCGACACCAAGACGCAGGGCCTGGACCTGACCGTGTCGAACCGCGCCAGCCTGGGCGCCGGCCGCCTGAACACCTACCTGGCGGTCAACTTCAGCAAGACCGAAGTACAGCGCGTGAAGGCGCCGGAGGCACTCAGCGGCTTCGAGGACGTGCTGCTGTCCGAGCGCGAGCGCCTGTTCATCGAAGAAGGCGCGCCACGCCGCAAGGCCACGCTGGGCTTCGAGTACGCGCTCGGCAAGCTGGAAACCTCGCTGCGCGTGATCCACTTCGGGCCGCAGACGCTGGGCACCTTCTCGGGACCGCCGGTGCCGAACCAGAAGTATGAGGCGAAAACGTCGGCCGACCTGGCGTTTACGTGGGCGTTTACCGACAAGACCCGCTTGACGGTGGGCGGCACCAACATCTTCGACGTCAAGCCGACCGTGCAGGATGCCAACGAGACCGACAATGGCTTCAAGTACGAGAGCGTGCAGTTCGGGCTGAATGGGGCGGCGCTGTTTGCGCGGCTGGCGCACCGGTTCTGATGGGGGCTTTTGCCTGATGCATGCGGCCCGCGATGTTTGCGGGCCGTTTTGCATGACTTTAGTGGACGGCGTATGGAGACCGGCTGAGGACCATCGTGAACTCTACCGAACATTCCAATTTTGCTCAATTCTGTTTTTAATTATCCACCATCCCGCGCATTCGCGGAAACGTGACGTCATATAACATCTCAACATCACCTTCCGATGGGTATCGAACGTTTTCTTGACCGTCTTCCGCAGCCAAATATTGGCCGCATCGTATTGACAGCGCCAATGCCAGTGCGGACGATTTGCACAGGGCTGCACCGGTATCGAGGCAACTATAAATGGTGAAGAGAGGTCCTTCGCTTAACTTGATGCTGCTGCCGTCAATGCTGTACGAAGCTGATTTTCCACCGTTTCGTAACAACCGGATGTCATGGCGGAATATAGATGTGTAGTGGCGAGCTCAAGCTGACGTGATCGGAGTGCAGCGTAGCCGATGTAATAGCTTCTGCGCGGACTCGGATTAGCGCCAAAGCCCCAAAGCTCATCCATGTTCTCGGGCTCTGACATCAGGATGTGCAGCACTTGCCCAGGCTCCGCAAAGCGCGAAAACCACTGAAATCCCTTGTCTTGGATACCAGAACCGACTTCTTTAATTGCGGGAACAAGATTACTGCCATTCTCGTCGATACACCATACGTCCTTTGGTATGTTCCGTTTAAAAAATTGCTGAACGATTGATAATTTTGGCTGAATACGCCGGCGCATGTGGCACTGCGACTCGTCCGGCAGCAGCTTCCCGGCACTTTCCCTAAGCGGCCCGGCGTGGTCTGGAATATAAAGAAGATAGCAGCCCAAATTGACGGCAAACGAAATGGTGGCACGCCCCATGGGACGGGGATTATAAGAATTAAAATACTGGAAATTGATAACGTCAATTCTGTCGCCGTGAAATCGCCATGCGCTGCCTCTCATGAAATGGGAAAAACCATTCTGCTTAAGAATCGGCCAGATTTCACTTTCAATATAGCGACTGACTGTTTTTCTATCCATTTTATTGAATCATTGTCATTAGTAAAACTGATAGATCGAATATTGTTGATTAGCTCTCGCATGCCGAACCGCAAACAGTAGCGTTAAACCGTCCTGGCCCTCAAATCGCCATGCCAGCTTCGTTAATCAAGGCGATCCACATCCGCTTGACCGTAATGTCATTCCGTTCGAGCATGATGCTGCCGAACTTGCGTACAAGTCAGTTGCCTGATCAGGGAAGATCTCCCAAGCCAAATCTTCAGTGATCGTCAGGTTCGAATGCCCGAAAGCCATGGCCTCGATGGTAGGCAGGTGCATATAGCTTGACCAGGGAAACAGAGAAAAGTGAATGTCCAGTTGTGGCCCGATAACCGACGTTCAAAGACGCCCAGTGTACAAACTTGGCGTCTTCAAAGCAAAAAAGTCGTTATCATGCGTACTGAATAGCTTGAGAATCTGGTTGTAGGTAACTGAAGACTAATGATGCACAATGCATTCGTTCCCAACAACACTGCATGACTACTTTCCCGGAGCCGATGTGAAAACAAAACCGTTCGCCACGACCTTGCTGACCCTGGCCGCGCTGGCCGCCCTGCCCGCCTCCGCCCAATCGATCAAGCCCGGCCTGTGGGAAGCCACGTCGAGCGGTTCCGCCGCCGGGCCAGGCAATACCCGCATCACGTCCCAGCAGATGGCGCAAGCCAAGGAACTGCTGGCAGCCCTGCCGGCTGCCCAGCGCCAGCAGATGGAAGCGGCCATGGCGCAAGCCGGCGCCGGCGACCTGAAGTTCACTGACGATGGCGTGAATCTGAAGCACTGTATCAGCAAGGAGCAGGCGGCCGACTACAGCAACCTGATCATCAAGGACGGGAATTGCACCGTGCAGCGCACGCCCGCGGTGGCAGGCGTGGCCAATTTCACCATGAGCTGCACGAAGCCACCGGCCACCGGCAGCGGCACCGTCCGGTTCCAGGGCGACACCGGCTATGCGCTGGACATGACGACCACCGCCACCATCAATGGCCAGAGCCATACCAGCAAGATGAGCACGACGGGCAAATGGCTGGGCGCCGACTGCGGCAACATCAAGCCGATGGCGCGCGCAAAGTAATCACACGTAGTAATCACATGAAGTAATCACGCCGTGCGTGGCCGCGCCGGATTGCCCACCACGGTGGTACCGGCCGCCACGTCGCGCGTGACCACGCTGCCGGCGCCGATCAGCGCGTCGTCGCCGATCGTCACACCCGGCATGATCAGGGCGCCCGCGCCGATCCAGACATTCCTGCCGATCCGGATCGGGCGGCCGAATTCCGCGCCTGTCGCGCGCAGCGCCGGGTCGCGCGGATGGTCGGCGGTGAGGATCTGCACGCCCGGGCCGATCTGGGTCATGTCGCCGATCTCGACGTCCACCACGTCGAGGATCACGCAATTGAAGTTCATGAACACGCCGGCGCCGAGCCGGATATTGAAGCCGTAATCCACATGGAACGGCGCGCGCACGATGCTGCCCTCGCCCACCGCGCCCAGGCCGGCGCGCAGCAGTTCGGCGCGCGCCTGGTGCGACAGGCCGGGCGTGAGGTTGTAGCGCTCCATCCAGGCGCTGGCGGCAGCCTGGTCGGCTTGGAGCTCGGGGTCGCGCACGTCATACAACGCGCCCGCCAGCATCTTCTGTTTTTCGGTCGTCACCTTGTCGCCTCCCGGACATCGTCGAAGAGGCGACAGTGTGGCACGAACAGCCCGTCAGGGCGCGCGCCGCCGGCGCCGCGCCGCCATCCACCCTGCGGCGGCCACGCCCAGCAGCGCCAGCGTGCCCGGTTCGGGCACCTCGGCAAAGGTGAAGTCGTCCATCGCCCAGGGGGTGCCGCTGCTGTTGTAAATCGTGAGCGTGTCGATGCCGCGCCAGTCGAGCGCGATCCATTGCGGCGCCAGGGTGTCGATCACCCAGGACACCTCGGTCGAGAACAGCAGCTGGCCGGCGCGGCTGCCTTCGAACGACAGTTCCTGGTCATACCAGGCCGACGTGAAGAAGGCGCCGATGAAATCGAATCCGCCCGCCTTCGATATCGTCACCGCCGCACCGCCATGATTGAAGGCGACGTTCGCAAACGACACCACGCCGTTCGCGTAGCCGCTGCCGGGCCAGGCATCGGCGCTGACCACGCCGACATTGGTCCAGTCGAAACCCTGGTAGCCGTTGGCGAGATGGACGCTGTCGTCGCCAGCCAGATCGTCGAAGCCGATCACGCCCGCGTACGCGAACGTGGAGCACAGCGCCAGCAACAGCGCGAGAAACGGTTTTTTCATGTGTGTGTCTCCTCGATTATTGACGTACCAGCGCCGCGATCTCGGCGTCGCTCAAGGCCGCGCCATAGATGCGCAGATCGTCCAGCGCGCCTTTGTACGGCGCATCCCACCAGTTCACGCCCAGCGCGAACACGCCATTGTTGGTGGTGAACACGTTGGGGAAGCTGGCGCCGCTGAAGCGCTTGAGGCCATCGACGTAGACGTTCAGCGCGCCATTCCTGACCGTGAAGGCGACGTGCGACCAGCGCCCGACCGGCAGGCTCGTTCCCAGGCCGGCGTCATACCACGCGGTACCCGACCAGAGCATCGACGCGCCGCCCACGCCATCGTGGCCCATCGGCAGGAGGCTGATCCACGCGTCGCTGGTGCGGGCGCCGAAGAAGGTGGTCGTGAATGCCGTCAACTGGGCCGGCTTGAGCCACAGCGCCACCGTGTAGTTGTTGCTGGCAATGAGGCCATTCGGCAGGCGCACACCGCTGGCGCCGTCGAACACGGCGGCGCGGCCCTTCACGCCCGCTTCGAAGCCGATCGCGCCGCCGGGGGCGTCGATGCGGCTGCCGGTCACGCTGCCGGCGCCGAAGAAGCCATTGGCGTCCAGCAGGTTACCGTCAAAAGCATAATGGGCCAGCAGGCCACCCGCCTTGCGCACGGTGACGCTGAAGGTCTTCATGACGACCGCGCTGCCACGGGCGATGCGCGCGGTCAGCGTGACATTGACGTCGCCGCCCGTCGGGCTGGTGACGACGCCGGTGTTACTCAGCACCGCCGGGTTCGACGACGTCCAGCTGATGGTCGCGCCGCGCGTGCCGCCCGTTGGCAGGACCAGGTTGGCCGTCACCGCGCTGGTGTTGCCCAGACTGAGTTCGTTCTGGACCAGGGCCACCACCTGCGCATCGGTGCGCGGCAGCAGGCGGCTGCCGAACAGCGCCACGCCTTCGCGCGACAGCACCGAGAAGGTCATCACGACGCTTTTTGCCGTCTCGTCCCAGCCGTTGACGAACACGCCCTTGTACGGCGACGCGCCCGGCAAGCGGATCTCCGCCCCATTCGCGCCGGTAAGCAGCCAGCTGCCGCTGACCGCACCGGTGACGCTGCCGTCGGCGTTCAGCGTGATGTGCTGCGACTTCTTGACCGTGGCCGAGATGTCCTTGCCATGGTTGACCAGCATATAGTCGCCCTGCACGAATTCGCGCCGCACCGTCCCCGCCGTTTCGTTCGCATAGCGGGTCGGCGCCACCACCGGCCAGCCGTCGGCATTCATGAACATCTGGTGGGTGCGTACCTCGTGCTGTTCGCCGCGTTCGGGAAAGCGCGCGTGGAAGATCAGGAAGTGCTTGCCTGTGGCGGCGTCGTAGTAGGCCGAGTTGTGGCCCGGCGAGACATAGCCGGTGCCGATGCCGGTCCCGCTGTCGCCGAGTTTGCGCTCGAACAGGTAGCTGCCCATCAGCTTGACGCCGTACGGCGCGATCGAGGCGTCGTCGAACAGTGGCTTGGTGGGGTCGGACCTCACGTTGGCCATGTCATTGCCCTGGGCGTCGACATACGGGCCGTCCGGATTGAGCGAGCGCACGACCCGCATATTGTAGCCACCGCTCGCGTCCAGCCCGCCGAACGAGGTGAACATGTAGTAATAGGATGTGGCCGGGCTGTACATCACGTAGGCGCCTTCGATGCGGGCGTGGTTGCCGCCCATCAGGCGCTTGCCGTAGCCCTGCCCGGGCAGCGGCATGCCGGTCTGCGCGTTCATCTGCATGATGAAGATACCGCCCGAATACGAGCCGTACATCATCCACAGCTTGCCGGCGCGGTCCGAAAACACATGCGGGTCGACCGCGTTCGGATGCTTCATCGCGTCATACACCGTGCCGTCGGGGCTGGGCTGGCCCCACATGCCGGACTTCAGGAAGATGCCCTTGTTGACGTACGGTCCTTCGATATTGTCCGCTACCGCGATGCCCATGGCCGAGCGCGGCGAATCGCCCTCGCAGGCGTTGTAGTACATATAGAATTTTCCGTCGGCGAGCTGCTTGACATCGGCCGCCCACAGGGTATTCGATTGCGCCCAAGCGAATGTTTCTGCCAGTTCGGTGAATACATTCGACGCGCCATTCAGGAACAATGGATTGTTTGCGGTAACGCTGTCGCTGATTTGCTGCCATTTCATCAGGTCGCGGCTTTTGGCAGCGGCGCCGTGCGAACCGAATACATAATATGTGTCGCCCGATTTAATGACCGACGGGTCGTGCACCGAAGCGTTCTGGAAAGTGATGGGCGCTGGGCCGGCCTGGGCCAGCGCCTCGGGGGCGAGCATGAGCGAGGCCAGCACGGCCCCTGCTCCCCATAGGGAAAGAGTGGTGTTCAAAGGTGTCTCCGTTATCGTTATATGGTCCGGGTATCCGGCATGGGACGTGGCGAATCGGCGGCTGCCAGGAGCCGATGTATTCACTGGGCATGGGAGGATACTGAATTCGAGAATGCGGTATTTCCAAAGCTTTTGCAACAGCTTTATATTTACTTTCACTCGAGTAATAACAACGATTACTTTTCGATTCGATTTTCGTTGAAACCCGATTTTTTAGATATCGCGGAGATAATCGCGATAACTTTATGATCGAATTAAATCGATTTATCGCATAAAAAGAGATCGCTGCCGGACGGCGCGTCCTGTGTCAGAATGACGCCTTTATCGCACCACCGACACGCCATGCAAAAACTGATTGCCGAACTGATGCGCCTGTACCTGCCGGCAGGCGCCGTGCCGCCCGATGTGCTGGCCCTGCACGCGCTCGGCCAGCAGCATCTCGAGGTCAGCCTGACCGGCGCCGATGGCCTGACGCGCGCGTTCATGATCCCGTTTCGCAAGGGCGAGCAGGCGTGGGAACAGTTGTGCGACGTCGCCAACGCACTGCAGCAGGAGCTGGGCCTGCCGGCACCGGCGGTGAGCATTTCGGGCGACGACGCCTACGGCCTGTGGCTGTCGTTCGAGCCGGCGCAGCCGGCAGCGCAGGCGCAGGCGTTGCTGGAGCGCCTGCGCGACAGGTATGTTCCCGATACCGACCTGCCTGGCGATGCGGTACGCCGGCCGGTCGCGCTGCCGCCCTGCGTGCATCCGCGCAGCGGCAAATGGTCCGCCTTCATTCATCCGGGGATGGGCGCGTCGTTCGCCGACGAGCCGGGACTGGACATGGCGCCGCCGCCGCATGGTCAAGTCACCTTCCTGGAAAAGTGCGAGAGCGTGAACCCGGAACAGTTCGAGCATGCCATGGCGATGCTCGGACCCGGGCAGCCCGTGGTGCAGCAGGCGGTTGCAATGCCAGGCGCCACGAGCAGTCAGGCGACAGGCCTGCTGCTGAAAGACGCGACGCTCGAAGACATCGTGCGCCACCTGCATGCGCTGAACATCGAGCCGACCTTCCGCCACCTGATCACGCCGCTGACACGCTAGTTCGCCAGCGCCAGCACGTCGCACCCGCGCAGGAAACACGCCAGTCCCGTAACGTTGGCACGTCGCACCCGCGCAGGCGGGTGCCCAAGTTTGCATGCGCACCGCCCTCGTTTGCCGTAAGTGGCTGCGTAACGGACTTGGGCACCCGCCTGCGCGGGTGCGACGTGCCGGGTTTACCTGCTGACGGTGATCGCGCAGGCTTGCTTGCCTGCTCGCAGCGATCGCGTCGGCTTTACCTGCTGACGGTGATCGCGCCGGCTTTACCTGCGCCTTACTTCGTGACAGTAATCAGCGAGCGCTTGCCGCCCTTGAACCCGTACAGCGTGATGGTGCCGTCGCGGATGTCGCCGCGCGCGTCGAACGCGATCGGTCCGGTCACGCCCTTGTAAGCGATCTTCTGCAGCACCGGCAGGTACTTCGCCGGCGCCGACGACCCGGCCTTGACCATCGCCTCGGCGATCACCATCACCGCATCATAGGCGTACGGCGCATTGATCTGCACGTCGATGCCGAAGCGCTTCTTGTAGTCGGCGCGGAAGCGGTCCAGTCCCAGCCTGGCCTCGCCCTGCACGCCGCCCGCTTCGGCGCATACCACCTGGCCATCGACCATGGTGCCGCCCGAGAGCTTGAAGATCTCGTCCGAGCAGATGCCGTCGCCGCCCATCATGCGCACGTTCATGCCCAGCTGCTTCATCTGGCGCAGCATCGGGCCGGCGGTGGCGCTCAGGCCACCGAAGAACACCAGGTCGGGCTTGGTGGCGCGGATGCGGGTGACGATCGCGCTGAAATCGGTCGCCTTGTCGTGCGTGAATTCCTTCGCCACGATGCTGCCGCCCTGCTTTTGCAGGCTGCGTGCGAATTCCATCACCAGACCCTGGCCGTAGGCGGTGCGGTCGTCGACCACCGCCACGCGGCGCGCCTTGAGGTCGTTGATCGCATAGCGGCCCAGCGCCTGGCCCAGCTGCACGTCGTTGGCGATCACGCGAAACGCGGTGTTGAAGCCCTGCTGCGTGTACTTGGGACTGGTGCTCGACGGCGACACCTGCGGGATGCCGGCCGTGTTGTAGATCTTCGATGCGGGAATCGTGGTGCCCGAGGTCTGGTGGCCAACCATGCCGTTGATCTTCGCATCGGCCATTTTCTGCGCCACGCTGGTGGCCTGTTTCGGATCGCCGCCGTCATCCTCGGCCATCAGCTGGAAGGTCACCTTCTTGCCGCCGATCGTCACGCCGCGCGCGTTGAGCGTTTCGATCGCCATGCGCGCGCCGTTCTCGGTATCCTTGCCGAAGTAGGCCACCGGTCCGGTCACGGCCGCCGCGTGACCGATTTTCACCACTTCCTGTGCGGACGCCGTGGCAGCCGTCGCTGCCAGTACGGCCGCCGCCATCACCTTGCTGTTCATCGTTTCCTCGTCATCGTGCACGGGCGGCCGCGCCGCCCAAAACCGGACATTCTACCGCGCGCCGCACATGCGCATCCGTGACAATCCGTGATCTTTGCAAGATGCCAACTGGGTTATGCTAATCGGCTAGCCGGCCGGGGTGCGCCAAAGCCCGGTCGGCATCCACAAGCGGAGAACATCATCATCACCCCAGCCCGAATCACGGCTGTCGGCATCGTCGCCGGCAGCCTGCTGCCACTCCTTGCGGTATCGGCCAACACCCACCTGCCGTCGCCGAGCCAGACGATCTACAAATGCGAGGTACATGGCAAGATCGCCTATACCGACGAGCCTTGCCTGGGTGCGAAGCGGCTCGACGTGGTGCCTGGCCGCGGCGTGGACAGGCTGTCGGGAACGAAGCGCATCGGCGCGGACGTGGCGCGCGAACAGCGGCGCGATCAGATGGCGCGTGCGCTGCAGCCTCTCACGGGGATGGACGAGCAGCAGTTCACCACCGCGACGCGCCGCGACAAGCTGGGCGCGCAGGAGCAGCGCGAGTGCCGCACGCTGGAAAGCGCGATCCTGGATAACGAGGAAGTGGAACGGGACGTCGGCGCGCGCGCCCTGATGGAGTCGCTCCAGCAGGACACGCTCAGCATGCGCAAGCGCTACCGCGAACTGCGCTGCTGATGCGGCGCCGGCAGCGCCGTCAGGCCTTGAAGCTGACGATCGCCTTCAGGCCGCCCAGCCGCTCGGACCGGTCCAGCGTCAGCGTGGCGCCATGGCGCTCGGCGATCGCCTTGATGATCGCCAGGCCAAGCCCGCTGCCGGCCGCCTCGCTGCCGGCCACGCGGTAGAAGCGGTCGAACACGCGCTCGCGCTCGTCCGCCGGGATGCCCGGCCCGCTGTCCTCGACCAGCACGGTCACCCGCTTGCCGTCGTCCAGCACCGAGATATCGACCGTGCCGCCGCCCGGCGTGTACTTGATCCCGTTATCGACCAGGTTACGCAGCAAGATCTGCAGTGCGTCCGGGTGGCCGTCCACGCTGGCCGGGTCGGCCTGCTGCACGCCGATGTCGACGCCCTTGGCGGCGGCCACGCCGGCCAGGTCGGCCACGGTGCGCCGCGCCAGGTCGGCCAGGTCGACCGCCCGCGTGACCGCGCCTTCGGCGGCCGTGGCTTCCTGCCGGGCCAGCACCAGCAATTGCTCGACCAGGCGGGTAGCGCGGTCGATGCCGGCGGTCAGGCGCCCCACCGCGACGCGGCGCGCTTCAGGCGTGTCGGCGCGGTCGAGGCTTTGCGCCTGCAGGCGCAGCGCCGCCAATGGCGTGCGCAGCTCGTGGGCGGCGTCGGCCACGAAATGCTGCTGGGCGTCGAATGCGGTCTTCACGCGTCCGAACAGCAGGTTCAGCTCCTGCACCAGCGGACGCACTTCGTCGGGCAGGCCGTTGTCGGATACCGGCGACAGATCGTCGGCCTGGCGCGACGCCACCTGCGAGCGCACCCGCGCCACCGGTTCGAGCGAGCCGCTCACCACCCACCACACCACCAGCATCAGGATGGGCATCATCACGGCGATCGGCCCGAGCGTGCGCAGGGCCAGGTTGCCGGCCATGTTGCGCCGCACCGCCAGGTCCTGCGCCACCTGCACCGTCTGGTTCGAGGTCTGCACCGAGAACACGCGGTAGGTGGTGCCGTTGGCGCGCACATTGGAAAAGCCCAGCACCGCGCGCTGCGGCAGGCGCGCGCGCGAGACGCTGTGGAACATCTGGACGCCATCGGGGGACCACATCTGCACCACCATGTCGTCGTTGCCGCTGGAGGTTTCGGCTTCCATGCGCGCCTTGGCCTCGTCGTTCGACAGCGGCGTGCCGGAACGCAGCGAGAGCGCCATCTGCTGCATGTGGTAGTCGAAGATCTGGTCGGCGTCGTGCAGCGACGTGCGGTAGGCGATCGACGCCTGCGCCAGTGCTGCAATCGTGATCGCCGCGAGCAAAAACCATAACAGGCGCCCGCGCAGCGAGTGCGTCATTTTCATGCCTTTGGCACCATGTAGCCGACACCGCGCACGTTCTGGATCAGGTCACTGCCCAGTTTCTTGCGCAGGCCATGGATATACACCTCGACCGCGTTGCTCGAGACTTCGTCGCGCCAGCTGTACAGTTTTTCCTCGAGCTGCGCGCGCGACAGCACCGCGCCCGGACGCGCCACCAGCGCTTCGAGCACCGCCCATTCGCGCGCCGACAGCGACACCTGGGTGCCGTCGACCAGCACTTCGCGGGTGGCGGGATTGACCGTGATGTTGCGGTACTCGAAGATTGGCTCGGCGCGGCCGGCGGCGCGGCGCAGCAGCGCGCGGATACGCGCCAGCATTTCATCGAGATCGTAGGGTTTGAGAACGTAGTCGTCGGCGCCGGCATCGAGCCCGGCGATGCGCTGCTCGACCGAGTCGCGCGCGGTGGCGACCAGTACCGGGGTGCGGTCCTTGCGCGAGCGCATCGAGCGCAATACCTCGAGGCCGTCCTTGCGCGGCAGCCCCAGGTCGAGCAGCACCAGGTCGTAGTTCTGGTTCTGCATCAGGGCCGTGTCGGCCATTTCGCCGTCCTTGACCCAATCGACGGCGTAGTGCTCGGCCCTGAGCAGGTCGAGCACTACTTCGCCAATCATCGTATCGTCTTCTACCAGCAATAGCCGCATGAATTCCCCGTTCCTGAAACCGTGCGAGTGGAGGACGCTACGCTTCCTTAACCGATCCGCACGGGGATGAAAATTTTCTCATCCCCGCGCTGGATCAGCAAGGCCACCGACTTGCTGGCTTTCGCCACCATGTCGCGGACCTGGTCGACCGAATTCACCGGCCGGCCGTTGACTGAAATGAGCACGTCGCCCGGCTCGACACCGGCGATCATCGCGGCGCCCGAGGCGTCCTCGATCACCAGGCCCGCCGCGATCCCGCTCTGGCGCCGTTCGACCGGCGCCAGGGGACGCAGCGACAGCCCCAGCTTGGCGCTGTTATCGACGTTGCCCGCCAATTCTTCCTGCTGGCCGCGGCGCGCGCGCTCGGCCGCGTCGCCCAGGGTCGCATCGATGCGCACCAGCTTGCCTTCGCGCCAGACATCCAGCGCCACTTTCTCGCCCGGCTTCGACAGCGTCAGCATGGCCGGCAAATCGGCGGAGCCGACAATCGTCTTGCCATTGGCGCTGCGGATCACGTCGCCCGACTTGAGGCCGGCGCGCTCGGCCGGGCTGCCGCGTTCGACGCTCGAGACCAGTGCGCCTGCGACCGTGTCGAGGGCGAACGAATCGGCGAAGGCCTGGCCGACTTCCTGCACGGTCACGCCCAGGCGGGCATGCTGCACCTTGCCGGTGGCGACGATCTGGTCCTTGATGCGCACCGCGAGGTCGATCGGGATCGAGAACGACAGGCCCTGGTAGCCGCCGGTCTGGCTGTAGATCTGCGAATTGATACCGACGACTTCACCGCGGGTATTGAACAGCGGACCGCCCGAGTTGCCCGGATTGACCGCGACGTCGGTCTGGATGAACGGCACGTTGGAGTCGCCCTGGATCGAACGGCCGGTGGCGCTGACCACGCCGGCGGTGACGGTGCTTTCCAGGCCATACGGCGAACCGATGGCCAGTACCCACTCGCCCACCAGCAGCGACTGCGATTTGCCGATCGGCGCGACGGGCAGGCCCTTGGCGTCGATCTTGAGCACGGCCACGTCGGTGCGCGGATCGGAGCCGAGCACCTTGGCGCGGAATTCGCGGCGGTCCTGCAGCTTGACGGTCACTTCGTCGGCGCCTTGCACGACGTGGGCGTTGGTAAGGATGACGCCGTCCGGGCTTACGATGAAGCCCGATCCGGCGCCGAAAACGGGAGTTCCACGATCGCGGCCGCCACCACCGTAGCGCGGATCCTGGAACTGCTTGAAGAATTCGTAGAACGGGTGGCTCGGGTCGAGGCTCGGCATGCCGCCGCCGTTGCCACCACGATTGGCGGTCTTGGTACCGCCCACCACCTGGATATTGACCACCGCCTTGCCCTGGCTCGCGGCGATGCGCGTGAAGTCCGGCAGTGCGACGGTCGACGCGGGTGCGCCCACGGCGGCGGCCGGCGCTGGCGCCGCGGCGGGCGCTGGCGCTGGAGCGGCTGCGGCGACGGCCGGCGCTTGCGCGGTGGCGTTGTTGGTATTGACAGCAATGGCACCGACCGCGCCACCGATGACGCCCGCGGCACACAGGGCCAGCGTGAGGCGTTTGGCAGTGATGGCAGTAACGGCACTAGGGTTCGACATGGTATGTGCTCCTGTTTGAACGTGTTCGACGTTGTTGAGTATCGATGGAGTTATCTTCTCGTACCACCCTTAGAACATGCTTAAGTTGGCAAACCTGCGCGCTTAAAGCGGCCTTAAAGGATGGGGACTGCTGGACATCGTGGGGTGGCGAACTGTGCCGTCGTGGGGTGGCGGGCTGTGCCGTCGTCGTGGGTGGATGGCTGTGCCGTCGTGGGGTGGACGGCTGTGCCATCGTGGGGTGGACAGCTGTGCCGTCGTGGGGTGGACGGCTGTGCCGTCCACGCGTTCAACCACAGTCAGCATCATCGCGAAGCAAGCAAGCAAAGCAAAGCAAAGCATGCACTGGACACCTGGACGGCAAGCCGTCCACCCTACCATCTACGGTCGTGAAAAAGGCGCCCCGAACTGCAGGCGCCTTTTTTATCTACCGCTACCGGGCGATGTACCCGCTACGCAGCCCGTGCTCAGGCGGCGCGCTGCTCCAGCGCCTGGACGTTGTCGCCGTTGACGACGGCGCCGTTGGCGTCACCGATGGCGATCTTGCGCGGCTTGAGCGCTTCGGGCACTTCGCGCACCAGTTCGATGGTCAGCATGCCGTTGTCGAACGAAGCGCTGGTGACCTTCACATGGTTGGCCAGCTGGAAGCGCTGTTCGAAATCGCGGGCCGCGATGCCGCGGTGCAGGAAGGTGCGCTGGGCGGTGTCCTTCTGCTTGCGGCCGGTGACGTGCAGGCTGTCACGCTCGGTGATGATCTCGACTTCGTCGCGGGTGAAGCCGGCCAGTGCCATCACGATGCGGTATTGGTCTTCGCTCACCAGTTCGATGTTGTATGGCGGGTAGCTCGGCTGCGCTTCGGCGCGTTGCTCGAGCAGGCTGGCCAGACGATCGAAGCCGATGGCGGAACGGTACAGGGGAGTCAGGTCAAAAGTACGCATGATGTTCATATCCTTGTGAAGTTAAGCGATAAGTGACGGACCTCATGGTGAGCATCCGTTGGAACCAATCTAATGGCAGGGCAACCCGTTTTCAAGCCATACGAAATACGAATTTTTAGCCTTTATATCGAATTTTATTTGCATCATGTAACGCCGAAAATACGCTTTGTGTCACGTGCTACACTCGCCGGCTTCCGCTTCACTTCCCCGTTGCACTCATGACCCGACGCTTCCTTGCGCGCGCCGCTCGTCCGGCCGGCGCCCTCGCCCTTGCCTTTGCCCTCGCTTTCCCTGCCGTTGCCACTCCCCCTGCCGCTGTTCCCGCGGTCGGCAACGAGGCCTACCCCGGCACGATCGCCCTGCACGTCGACGCCACCAACCTGGCGCAGCAGGTGTTTCGCATGCGCCTGTCGATGCCGGTTCGCCCCGGTCCGATGACGCTGCTGTATCCGCAGTGGGCGCCGGGCAATCACGGTCCGAACATCCCGCTGACCCAGCTGGCCGGCCTGAAGTTCAGCGCGGGCGGCAAGCCGGTCGAATGGACGCGCGACCCGGTCAATGTGTACGCCTTCCACGTCACCGTCCCCGAAGGGGCTCGGACGCTCGAGGCTGACTACCAGTTCCTGTCGCCGCTCGACACGACCCAAGGCCGCATCACCATGACCGACGACATCCTCGGCGTGCAATGGCAATCGGTGGCGCTGTACCCGGCCGGCTACCAGGCGCGCCGCATCACGGTCCAGCCGACCCTGACCCTGCCGGCCGGCTGGCAGTTCGCCAGCTCGCTGGCGGTCGACAGCCGCACCGGCGACGAGGTGCGCTTCAAGCCGCACGATCTCGACACGCTGGTCGATTCGCCGCTGTTCGCCGGCCGCCACTTCAAGCGCATCGACCTGGCGCCGGGCGCGAAGCAGCCGGTGATGCTCAATATCGTGGCCGACAACGCCGAAAGCCTGGAGGCGAAGCCGGAGCAGGTCGCGCTGCACCGCGCGATGGTCGACCAGGCCGTCAAGCTGTTCGGCTCGCGCCACTACGGCCAGTACGACTTCCTGTTCGCGATCTCGGACGAATTCGGCACCATCGGCCGCGAGCACCAGCAGTCGAGCGAGAACGGCGTCAAGCTCGGCTACTTCACCGACTGGAATCGCGGCGAAGCGGGCCGCGAACTGCTGCCGCACGAATTCGTGCACTCGTGGAATGGCAAGTTCCGCCGCCCTGCCGGCCAGGATGTCGCCAACTTCAACACGCCGCTGCAGAACGAGCTGCTGTGGGTGTACGAAGGCCAGACGCAGTTCTGGGGCAAGGTGCTGGCCGCGCGTTCGGGCCTGGTGTCGCAAGCCTACGCGCGCGACGCGCTGGCGGCGGACGCTGCGCGCTACGACAACACACAGGGCCGCGCCTGGCGCGCGATGCAGGATACGGTCAACGATCCGATCATCAACGGGCGCAAGCCGATCGGCTGGGGCAACTGGCAGCGCAGCGAGGACTACTACACCGAGGGCATGCTGGTCTGGCTCGACGTCGACACGAAGATTCGCGAGCTGTCCGGGGACAAGCGCAGCCTGGAGGATTTCGCGCGCGCTTTCTTCGGCGTCGAGGATGGCCGTACCGAGACCCTGTACTACACCTTCGAGGACGTGGTCACGGCGCTGGACAAGGTGCAGAAATTCGACTGGGCGCCGTTCCTGCGCACCCGCCTGGACGGCCACGGCCCGGGCGCCCCGCTCGACGGCCTGGCGCGCGCCGGCTGGAAGCTGGTGTATGACGACAAGCCGAGCGACGCGGTGCGCGCTTCGGAAGAACGCGCCCGCGTGACCGACTTCACCTATTCGCTCGGTTTCCAGGTGCGCCAGGACGGCGGCGTGACGGGCGTGATCTGGGACGGCACGGGCTTCCGCGCCGGCCTGGCCGCCAACACCACCATCGTCGCGGTCAACAACCGCGTGTACAAGGGCGATGTGCTCAAGACCGCGGTGCGCGAAGCGAAGGACGGCAAGGCGCCGATCGAACTGCTGGTACGCAAGGGGAACAACCTGCGCACGATCTCGCTCGATTATCGTGACGGCCTGCGTTATCCGAAGCTGGAGCGTATTCCGGGAACGAAGGATCGGCTGGAGGCGTTGTTCAGGGCTGTCAAGTAAGCGAGTGATATGTCGATGGCGCGGTCGACATCGTGGGGTGGACGGCTTTGCCGTCCACGCGTTCAAGCGCTGTACGAATCCGCGCATGGCGTGCACACACCGGTGGACGCGTGGATGGCGGAGCCATCCACCCTACGGATGGAAGCTTGACCGACGTGCAGCCCCGCAGCTAAGATAGCCCCATGACTTTCATCGTGACTTCCCCTGCCAGCTATTACGCCTACCGCACCTCGCGGCGGTAGGGGCTGTCACGCAACCCGGTCCGCCTGAGGCGGACCACGCACGGGCAATCGGTCTTCCTTGGGTGTACCACCTCGAGAAAAGACCGACATGGCCACCACTTCCCTTCCCTTCGATCTGCTGGACCTGCTGCACGAACGCGGCTTCATCCACCAATGCACCGACGCGACCGCGCTGCGCGTGCGGCTCGCGAAGCAGCCCGTCACCGCCTACCTCGGCTTCGACGCGACCGCCGACAGCCTGCACGTCGGCCACCTGCAGGGATTGATGCTGATGCGCTGGCTGCAGCGCGCCGGGCATCGGCCGATGCTGCTGATCGGCGGCGCCACCACCCGCATCGGCGACCCGAGCTTTCGCGACACGTCGCGCCCGCTGCTGGGCGATGCCGCGATCGACGCCAACATCGCCGGCATCCGGACCGCCTTCACGCGTTACCTGGGCGACGACGTCACCGTCGTCGACAACGCCGAATGGCTCGATGGCCTGGGCTACCTTGCCTTCCTCGGCCAGGTGGGACGCCACTTCAGCGTCAACCGCATGCTCACCTTCGACGCGATCCGCTCGCGCCTGGAACACTCGCTGTCGTTCCTCGAATTCGGCTACACGCTGCTGCAGGCCTACGACTTCGTCGAACTGGCGCGCCGCCACGACTGCACGCTGCAGGTCGGCGGCGCCGACCAGTGGGCCAACATCATCAACGGCGTCGACCTTGGCCGGCGCTCGGCGCAGCTTGACCTGTACGGCCTGACGATGCCGCTGCTGGCCACGAGCGACGGCAGGAAGATGGGCAAGTCGGCTGACGGCGCCGTGTGGCTCAATGCCGACCGCCTGTCGCCCTACGATTTCTGGCAGTTCTGGCGCAATAGCGACGACCGCGACGTGGAGCGCTTCCTGGCGCTGTTCACCGAGTTGCCGATGGATGAAGTGCGGCGCCTCGGTGCGCTGCAGGGCGCGGAACTGAACGCCGCGAAGATCGTGCTGGCCGACGAGGCGACCCGGCTGGCGCACGGCCCCGATGCGCTGGCGGCGGCGCAGCGCGCGGCGGCCGGCGCGTTCGGCGGCGCCGATCGGGCCGCGATGCCGACCCATGCGATCGATGCGGTGCGCCTGGCCGGCGGCGTGACGCTGGCCGAACTGGCCGTCGACGCCGGACTGGCGGCGTCACGCGGCGCTGCGCGCCGGCTGGCGGCGGGCGGCGGCCTGCGTCTCGATGGCGTGGCGGTCAGCGATGCAGACGCGGGTTTGCCTGCCGCTGGCGGCGAATGGGTCCTGTCGGCGGGGCGCAAGCAGCATGTGCGCATCGTCGTGGCGCCGGCGACAAAGGAAATGTGAGATGGTGCGGCGTGCTGTGTCACACTGGCGGCACGCCGACTCTTCACTGTCCCCATGAACAAGTTCGCCGCCAAACCCTACCTGCAGCGCATCTGGCCCGACGTCGGCGCCGATGTCGACCGCGACGCCTTTCCGTTCACGATCCCGGCGGTGCGCGAGCTGCAGCAGATCGACTTCCACGCCGACGTGACCTTCTTCGTCGGCGAGAACGGCAGCGGCAAGTCGACGGTGCTCGAAGCGATCGCGCTGGCGCTGGGCTTCGGCGTCGAGGGCGGGCCGATGAGCATCCAGTTGCTGGACACGCTCGGCGAGCGCTCGGCGCTGGCACGCCACCTGCGCATGTCGCGCAGCGTGCGGCGGCCGAAGTATGGCTACTTCCTGCGCGCCGAGAGTTTCTTCAATGTCGCGACCTACATGGACAAGGAAATTAGCTGGCCTGGCGACGAACAGCTGCATGCACGCTCGCATGGCGAGGCCTTCATGAGCGTCCTGCTCAATAAATTCAGGAACGACGGCCTGTACCTGCTGGACGAACCCGAGGCGGCCCTGTCGCCCAACCGCCAGCTGGCGGCGCTGCGCGCGATCGACCAGCTGGTGCAACACGGATCGCAGTTCATCATCGTGACCCACTCGCCGATCCTGCTGGCCTATCCGCATGCGAAGATCCTGGCCTTCGACGCGACCGGCATCACCGAGATGGCCTATGAAGACACCGAGCACTACGCGGTCACGCGCGACTTCCTGAACCACTATCCGCGCCGGCTGGAGCAACTGCTGGCGCCGGACTGAGTCGCAGGCCCGCTCAGCCCACGCGCAGGCCGGCGATCAGCGCCAGCAACTGGCGGTGCAGGTCCGGATCGCCGCAGGCGATGACCGAGCCGCCGTATTGCGGGTCGCCGCCGTCCCAGGTGGTGATCACGCCGCCCGCACCCTGCACCACCGGGATCAATGCCTGCACGTCGTGGATGTCGAGGTGCGCCTCCAGCACCACGTCGACCAGGCCATGCGCCAGCAGGCCGTAGGCATAGCAGTCGCCGCCGACACGCACGATGCGTGCGCCGGCGGCGATCGCGTCGAATACCGCCTGCTCGTTCACCCTGGGGCCGGCTGCGGGCACGGTCAACATGACGCAGGCGTGCGCGAGCTGCGGACAGCGCCGGGTATGGATCGGTTTGTCGTTGTGCCAGGCGCCGCCTGGCGTGCCGACGAAACGTTCGCGCGTGAACGGCTGGTCGATCACGCCCAGCACCGGTCGTTCGCCATCGTTCAGGGCGATCAGCGTGCCCCAGATTGGCAGTCCGGTGACGAAGGCGCGCGTGCCGTCGATCGGGTCGAGCACCCAGGTCAAGGGGCTGCTGCCTGCGCAGCGCCCTTCTTCTTCGCCGATGATGCCGTGCTCTGGATAACGCGCCGCGATCATGGCGCGCATGGCGCGTTCGGCGGCGCGGTCGGCCACCGTGACCGGGTCGAACGGCGCCGCGCCGGTCGCCTTGTTGTCCACCGCCAGGTCGGCGCGAAAGTGCGGCAGGATGGCGGCGCCGGCGGCGTCGGCGAGTTCGCCGGCGAAGGCGCGCAACCCGTGCAGCAGGCCGGTGTCGAGCGTCATGGTCACTTGTGCGTTACTTCCATTCGCCGCGCTGGTTCACTAGCGTCTTCTTGCCCTGGGTGACGAGCAGGCGGCCGTCGGCGTACACGGTGTAATGGGTGCGGCCGGTCTTGAATGCATAGCCCTGGAAGGCGCCGGGCGTGACGCCGTCGGCGGCCATCGAATGCACCGTCGTGCCGATCAGCGTGATCGACTTGCCGGTTTTCTTGCTGGTGCCGGTGTAACGCACGGCGTCGCAGGTGACGTTGCCTTCTTCGCACTGCTGGACGATGTCGACGGTATAGCCGGGGGTGTCCAGCGTTTGATGGCCTTGTGCATAGGCGGATGTGGTTGTCATCAGGGTGACCAGGGCGGCCAGGTGCAGCGCTTTTTTCATGGTTCCTCCACATGGATTCGATGGGCGGATTATGCCCGAACGCATGATTCACACTGTTCGCTGGCGCGCCGA
>Ga0265797_10002433_pt1 | contig 31375 bp, 12 predicted proteins | sample P2T30metagenome_FD_192433 | JGI IMG/M metagenome (GOLD analysis project Ga0265797, IMG submission 192433) | Plant litter microbial communities from East Loma Ridge, Irvine, California - P2 T30 | ecosystem: Environmental > Terrestrial > Plant litter > Unclassified | place: USA: California... | reverse complement strand
GCAGTCGGCGTACTACGGTTCGAGCGCTCGAGCGCCACAGATATGGCACCTCGGTGACACCGTTGCCGAATTGGGAAAGCAGCTAGGTCTCCTCGAGGTCTCCAGGTGAGGAACGATTTGTCCGTAAAAGTGGAGGCAGGGCATCGATCCACCGCGCGGACAAATCTCATGGGCCCAGTCAGGCAGCGAGAAATGCCTGGGGAAGTGCTTCACTGGGCCCATGAGATTTGTCCGCGCGGTGGATCGACAGAAAGACGTGGCTTTGAAGGCTGGAAGGAAGTTACGTCGCTGATGTACCGTTTCTACTAGTGTCGTCAAGAAATGCGGGTTCTCGGAGAATAGGGCGATGGCCCGAGCCGGGAGTTGGTAGAGGTCAACTTTTACACGTGTTTGCAGTACCATATGTTATAACGACCGACAAGTGATGGAATCTCTTGTCTGCAATTCTGCAATGGCTGCGATAGAAGACCAGTGGCCGTGGTACGGTTGCTGCAGTGCTCAATAGCTCAGTAGGGCAAGGATAGCGGTCTGAATGTCATAACACAGCATGCGATATGATATTGCACTGAGGTGTCCCATTGGTAGCGTTCGCGTGCGGTGTCGCCGGTGACTTGGTACTGTCGTGCTCGTAATCCATGTGCCTCATCAGTTCCAATTACAGCCAAGTTAGGGCAGTCTAAGGTGCGTCGCAACTCTGATTCGGCTCGCATCAGACGTGCGTCCTGCGGCAAGGACTAGAGCGATCATGATGTGCTACAGGGATCATATGATTGACCTCAGAAGCTGCCCTATAAGATCGAGTACCACGAGGACTGCTCAATATCTTCCAATCCCTTGTTCAAACCTGTCACACGTAATTTACCGACAAAACAAGTTCCACCAGGTCCGACACTGTCTGTAATCAAGCGATTGGTAGGCCGGCATTGCAACGTTGGCGAGTCCAAGTGCTCAAGGCCCTAGTTATTGCGATGAGCTGACGCAGTGGACAACTCAATGAATTCCAGCGGCGGGGGTCTGTAAATTCCTAATCGGGAGAGGCCCTGAGATCAGGATGAGGTCAAGAGGAGTGAAGTGGGGAGTAGTGGAGCTAGTTCACAACCAAACTCTAGTTCCAAGATGTCGGCCCGGCGAGCGGCTGTCGATCCGGAGAACTCTATGCTCTATCTCTTTCACAAGCTCAATGCTCTTTGGCCACAACAGTGCAAGCTGCTCGTGTAATTGAGGCAGCATCCAAACGAGCACTGCCTTGGAGATCCCAGTCAAATTTCTCACGAATGACAGCTTGTCGCTAAAGGAGCAGTATGTTTCACGCCGCGCTAGAAGCGGGTAGCTGCGCCCGGAACATCACATCTTGTCGTCGTGGACGTGGACGTGGAGCTAGCAGCTGCAGCGTGATGGAGTTCGTTCAGAGGACCCTAAACCATAAGCAGCGTTTGCAGCTCGTCTTCTGCTGCTCTTTCTGTTCACGGACGGAAGGACCGCCGTCTCGCTCCCACCCGAGACATGCAAACGGCTGCACGCGCGTGCTCTCTCCAGCAACGGCTGATTTAGTCTACCATCTTTGTGGCCTTGTGTAGCTGCGGTCGCGCCTCAGACGGATCTCGCCGTGGCTGTAAAGTCAGATTCCATAACTTCATCCTCATATTTCGATGTTCGTTGTCCCAGGCCCATGGGAGGCGGATCACGAGTTGATGATGGCATTCGCATGACATCTGCTCCACTCGCGAGGAGAGTCCGCCAACGCCAGCCATGCCTGTGATGATCGGATGAAATTAATGCACGTCGGTCGATCATCTGTCCCTTTCTGCTGGGTCGGCCGTGGCGCACCCCACCGAGCTGTCATCCTGCTGGATGCTTGCTGGGAGGCTGGCTGCGCCGGGGTGCCCGTAGCGAGCGAGCGATCGCTAAAGGTGCAGGCTCTGCAGCTTCGACCATAATGTCGTGCCAGCGTAGCCATCTGGCCATTGAGAAGGAGTGAGGTGCAGTTTCGCAACATAGAGTGGTACACCATGCTCGGGAGCATGCCTGGTCTACTTCCGCCGTGTCAATCGCAATGGCATCATCCGCTACGGCACGTATCGGGGTGCGGCAAGCGGGAGGCAATCGTAGAGTTGATCTCGAGCTTGAATTGAGTTCCGTGGGGGGAAGCTGACGAGCAGGACCACATGTGCTCAAAGCCAATGTTACATCAAGTAAGCGTACAGTAATTCTGTGGTTGAAAGACCGCGAGCTGCTTTGTGTGACTCGTGTGACACATGGAAGCTTTACTCTTGGCGGTCACCACGGCATTTGAAAGCTACAGCTTGTATAATGACATCCTTCGTGCAAAAGGATAGCTTGACGATGGTCAGGTAGTGCATGTGTGCATCATAAACTGAGCGGCCAGCATAAGTTACCATTGCGTGATTTCCACATTGATGTGAGAAAAAGTGTGCGCAATACTGAGCAAGAGGAAAAAGACAAAAAATGGAGAGGTAGGTGATCGAAACCTAGACCTTCCGCAATCTGCTAGATGCAAAGCGGACGCTCTACCACTGAGCTACATCTGATGGAGTTGTTAGTTAACTGTAAGGTGATTGGTGGATTGTAGTGCTGCTTACCCCCTAGTTGATGGCAACCTGTTGCAATTACGCATTATATACCAACATCTAATTCCAGAGTTCGTGGTCTACGAAGGCGCATCATGCACAACATATCAGCGGTTACGTTGATCGGTATGGCTTATTAGACCCCCTCACATACCGCAGCGTCGATACTATGCTAATATGTGACGGCAAAATATTCAATCTATTTATTGCCCAAGAGATGGTGCTGATCGATCCCAGCTCCATACTCACACAGCGTGTAGTCTTTGCCCACGACAAATATCTTTATGTATGTACCGAATCTCTTCCGACTGAAAGCATACCATACACCCAGCATTTCACTTTTTCTAGCGATCAGATCATGGTTGCCAATCATTACACGAACTGCTTCAATGTCTTCTTCCACACTGTTCGACACATCAGCTGTCGGAGATAGCAGCCCTCGGCCGAGCCAGAGAAATCCGAATACGATCCAAGCTGATGTTGGGCGCCTCTCAGCTCCAACATGAATCCTGCGGCTAATTGAACAATGTCTCCTTCCTTTGTCAGCTAGGTCCATGACAATCTGTGCTTATAAGAAAGTAGTCGTCGTCAGCACAGGTAGGTATCTTTCTCCATTGCGATCAATCACCACAAGACCATCAGTCCTCCAGCCCCCAATTCAACCACAAACATTACCACCACAATGAACTCCCCAGCACAAGCAATCGTAATAACCAACGAGCGCGTCACCGGACCTCCCGGGGTCGAGATGCTCAAGCTGGCCAACATCAACCAGCAAAGCGAAATCGAAGTCCTCGACCTCGCCTGCGGAGGAGGCATCATCTCCAGCGAACTCATAGACAACCCATCCCTCAAGATCAAACGCATCATAGCCGGCGACCTCGACGACCAAATGCTCACCTTCACCTCCACCAAGCGCGACTCAATCCTTAAATCCTCTCCCAACTCCACCTGGTCCCGCGTGGAAACGCAGAAAATGAGCCAGACCTCGCTGCCTCTCCCCGACGCTACCTTCGACTACGTATTCAACAACTTCGGCGTCTTCTTCCATCCGGATGAGAACGCAACACTCACAGAAACCCTCCGCGTCTTGAAGTCCAATGGAACCGTAGGCTTCACCAGCTGGAAAGCCATCGCCTGGTGGGCCGAGGTCGCCGACCCAGCACTCGCGCAATATCTCCCCGAAGCGCCCAAATTGCCTGCACCAGGCGGACTGTTCCCTACCAAAGGTTGGAATGACCCAGAAGCGATTCCTGCGAAGCTCGAGCAAGCAGGCTTCGGCGATGTTAAGGTTTCAGAGTATAAGTTCAAGCCTAAGGTTGAGGCTGAGCCTTTTGCACAGGCGACGGGCTTCCTCGTTCAGAGCATTGCGAAGAGGGTTTGGCCGGAGGATGTTTATGGTAAGTTTGGAGGCGAGATCGAGGCGGCTTTGGAGCAGTACTTGAAGGCGAACTACGAGGGAGGGATTTGGGATGGTGATATGACTGCTATTATCACATTGGGATCGAAGTAGCTGAAACAGCAGGGGCTATTGTCATTCGGCGGTTACTGCTTTCGATGAACTGGACACCTTCAATACATACATGCTATGTACATGTAGGTACATGTATTTATGGGCATTCACATGTATTCGACCTCAAAACTCCATATTTGTTCTCGTAAGGGTTAGAGTTTGGGTAAGTCGAAGAAGGCTTATTTTCTTGAACTTCCACTGTATCTCAATATTTGGGCTATTCCACCAAGCGAAGGGATAATGATGGCAGGTGGTTCGCTTACGATTTGGTCTGATTGTTATCTCGCTGGGTGTGGTACATCTGAACGATGTTGGCCTCGAATGAACGGCGATTGAGATTTCTGGGGACCGATGTATATGGGAGGTCTGCGTCTTCCATCCACATGGCGACATATATTCCACAAAAGACAAGCAAACACTAGCGTCAGAACAACCGTGTATCTGCTGTACGAAACAAACTTCTCCAAAATCAACAAGAATAATCGTTGTGGTCAGTATACTCGAAGATTGTGAAACTCGTGGTGCTTCAACACCTCAAGCCCGACCGACCTAAGGGCAATCCATTTTCGGTCAAGATAGATATGGCACACAATTTCATCCAAAGCACCATTCAAACTCTCCAGACCCGTGCACTTGTCTTCACAAAAGGATATCAGACGATCTCAAGGGTTCGTCAAATCGAGTACAAAACTGCAACAGACCCGATGAGACACAACGCTCACTTATCAAACAGCACGCACAAGCTAGCAAACATGAAAATCGAGAATACGCAGACAGTTGAGCTGATCCAAATTGAATTCCATTAATCACTATCTTCCAAAAAAGTATGTACCAGGTCCTGCATACCTCCTCACCCATCCGCTGGCGCGGTCCTCCAGCTTCTTGTACAAACGAGGCTGTTTTTGGAGAGAGGTGGGCGAGCAGGCAAAGTGTTGCAAGCAGTTTTTCTGGCCGAGATGCCGACACGCTCTCCATGTGAGCCGTTGAGCAAGACAAAACGCCAAGCTCTGGCTCGGAGCGAAGAGGTTGCCCTCAGCGTGGACGGGGTTCGTTCTTCGCAACTTGACACATTGGCGCGCCATGGGGAAGCAAGGGCGTGGCAACTTAAGTGGTTTGCGGTGGTAGGTTGATTGAAGGATCTCTTCTGAAGATGTTTTGAAAGTTCCAAGAGGAAAAAGCGTCTCATCCAATGCTGTCGTCATATCGTACATGTCAGTTCATCTTGATTACTCGTCATCATCGTCGTCCGTGCTGCCGGGGACGTCCATCACTCGCTCGCCTGCTTTTTCGAGCGTGCGTCGCGACCATGCTCGTACACCCTTCCAGATGGCATATAAGAAAGTGGCGACACCAATGGCAACTGCAATCCAGGAAAGCTCTCGCGCCCTATTACGGCCATTGCCACCACCGCTTCTTCCTAGCATGGGGGTTCTGTTAAACCAATACCATGGACCAAGACCGAAGAGGAACTTTGCGAAACCTAGCAGGCCCAGGGACGCAAGGCCCTTAGCGAAATGCTCTGCCCAGCCGGGGTTCTCATCATCAAAGATGAGACTGCCTGTTGGTCCCCCACCGTGTGCTACAGCAGTGACAGGGTCGAGGTACAAGTTGATGATGGGATCCGCAAAGAAGCCAAGCACGAACATTGCGACAATGAAGATGCCAAGGGTGAGACCAATCTGCGCGGACGTGCTGCTGATCCAGCTACTCCATGTCAATCGCTGCAGCTGATACCTGTATCTGCAAGTGGGACACTCGTAGTAGTTCCTCTTTTGGAGCGGATCAGCCATGCGCCATGCGCCGAGGCACTCTTCGTGTACGTATTTCTGACTGCCTTTGCATATGCATGGGCGCAGTAAGCGGCCGCCGTCTTCGGATTCGTATGTCACGCGTGGCTCGGACTTCAAAGCTGAAGGAAGACTAGACATGTCTTGGTGGAAGGTCGGCTCGACCACCTCTAAGCAGATGCGACATGTTCTCGCAGGGTAGTGGCGGCGCCGGCGAGTGTGCGGCTTTGCTTCATCTTCTGCAGGTGGTGGTGATGCTGGCTCCGGTTTGTATTCGTAGGTTTCCTGCTGCTGGAAGTCCTCAGGAGGCTCCATGGGTGAGTCGTGGTCTTCTTCTTGCTTGAAACCGCCAGGCAGGTCTTCGGGAAAGGACCAGCTGGCTCCGGTCGAATAAGCAGCCATGGTGGGTGGGAGATGGAGTGGGAGGGGAAGGTTTTCAGTGTATGATACAAGAATGCTTGCCTTAGGTTATATCATAGGTGTGTCTAATGAGTAGTGAGTGTGAGAGGCAAGGCATGTACTTACTTGCACACACACACGCTCGTGGTGGTGAAGGCAGAAGCTTCTGGGCAGGCGGGAGAGTGTCGTGTTCTTCCGCCGGCTCTGCGCATGAGGAAAGCTCTTTCTTGGCGAGCAAGCTCTCCTCTCTTGCCTCTTGCCGTCCCGTCTCCACATTGATCTCACGTGACAAGGACCCTCGTATCGATTAGGTCGACTTTCAAAAAAATATCAAAGTCCAGCCAGCCGAGGCCAGGTGAGACTGCGATCAAGCGACCCAGCACGCCAATACACTCCAGTATGGCCGCCGACGCTGAGATGTCTCTCAATGAGAGACTGGACAAGATTCGCTCGTCGCCCAAGCTGCAGAGCGTGCAGCAGACCGCCGTCGTCTTGAATGCGATCGAAGACACTCTGCGCAGCCAGAAGAGCGACACCACACCGACTTCCTACTTCGCCGCCCTCTTGAGCCTTCTCCCGCAGTACATTTCCGCCGAGAAGGGCATCGTCAACAAGGAGGTTGCCCACGCCGTCGTCTACCTCCTGGACCTGGTCACCAGCCATGTGCCTGCGCCGCTCCTGCGTTCCAAGTTCCCTCAGATTCTCGCCAGCCTTGCGCCAGCCTTGACACACCCGGAAGCTGAGGCTCCCCTACTCCGCGCAAGCATTGGATGTCTGGAATCGCTGCTCATTGCCCAGGATGTGCAAGCCTGGGCCCAGCCGCAGTCGCCCAACAGCCCGCGTGGTGCCGTCGGAGGACTGCTTGCTCTCGCCATGGATCCTAGGCCGAAGGTGAGGAAGGGCGCACAGGAAGTGCTGCTCAATGTCCTCAAGCAGCCACCACCAAGCCCGTCTCTGGACCACCCCGCGGCCGACATGTGCGCAGAGGTTGCGCTGCGCAGCCTGAGCACACAAGCCGATGCAGCTAGCGAGAAGAAAAAGAACAAGAAAAAGCAGGAACAACAGAATGAGCCTGGACTTATGCACGCATTGCAATTGGTCAAGACTGTGGCTACTGCACATAATGGATGGCCAAGCAAGAAGATTGATACCCTTTGCGAGGTTCTTCTCAACATTTCCAAGGGCAGCAACGAGTTCCTCACCATGTCCGCGTTCGAGGTGTTCGAGCTTATTTTCGCTGGTCTGGCTGATGAGGTTTCGTCTGCGAAGCTCCCTCGTCTGCTAGAGGCGATCAAGGATCTCCAGCCATCACAAAACGACACACAGCTCCTGCCGCCCTGGATTGCCGTCTTGAGCAGAGGATACGATGTTTCCTCGCAGGTCGAGCCCGAGGATACCTTCCAAAAACTGCCGGAGCTTTTCTCGAAGATCTCTGGATTCCTTTCATCATCCTCGCACAACATCCGCATCTCTGCCTCCGAATGCTTGATCTCACTCCTCAACACCTGTGTCCCAGAACAAGTCATTCTCGAGCCTTCCATGATGGACGACAAAGTCTGCGAAAAGCTCGCCAAGATCATGCAGGACCTGCTCTCGGTCAAGTACCAGACCGCCTGGATGGAGGTCTTCAACCTCTTGACCTCCGCTTTCGAAGTGTTCCGCTGGCGCTCATGCCCTCTGATGAACAAGATCGTCAAGTCCGTTGGTGACCTTCGCAGCAACGACTCTTTCTCAGGAAAGAAAGAGGCCGATGCTGTGCTTTCCGCAGCAATCCGCGCAATGGGCCCGGACAATGTCCTGGCACTTCTTCCTCTCAACCTGGTGAAGCCAGTTGCTGGCCAACCTGGCCGTGCATGGCTTCTACCGATCATCCGCGACTCTGTCAGCAACACTGGCCTTGCTCACTTCCGATCTGAGCTTGTGCCTTTGAGTGAGGCCATGTTCCAGCGCGTGCTGAATCACGGTAGTGCCGAGAAGACCATGGATATCAAAATCTTCGAGACCGTGGTCAGCCAAGTTTGGGGCTGCTTGCCTGGTTACTGCGAGCTTCCTCTTGACTTGAAGGACGCTTTCGACCAGAGCTTTGCCGAGCTTCTCAGCAACATTCTCTACCAGCAACCTCAGATCAGGACAGACGTCTGCAAGGCGCTCCAGAACTTGGTTGACACCAACCGTGTCATTGCAGAGCTCGAGGAAGATGGCAACCTGATTGAGCAGGGCAGACTCACCAAGGCTGAGGCCCAAAGCAACTTGGATCACCTTGCAGGCTTTGCTGGCAACATGCTCGCAGTCTTGTTCAATGTCTACAGCCAGACCTTGCCCCAGAATCGTGGCAACCTGCTGCAGTGCATCAACGCTTTCCTTAGCGTCACTCCCGAGGCAGAGCTTATGGAAACTTTCACACGCGTCGCCACCATGCTAGAATCTTCGCTCGCTGAGCAGGAGGCCCAGACGCAGGCTGACAAGCAGAAGCACCAGCGCACAAACAACAAAGATGGCAAGGACAAGATGCCTCCTGTTTCACACACCCTGATGGACTTGGTCATCACGATGTCAATTTACCTTCCCCGCGAGAGCTTTGCTGGTCTCTTCAACATGGCAGCCACTATTGTCAACAGGCAGGACGACCCACAAATCCAGAAGAAGGCGTACAAGCTCATTCCCCGTCTTGCCGAGTCCGAGTCCGGACGACAGGCACTGGCAGAGCGCAACACCGAGTTGCAGCAACTTTTGCTGGGTGCTGCTGAGCAGGCCTCAGCACCTTCAAAGCGCGACAGACTGGCTTCGATCGCTCAGATTCTTCCGTTCCTACCCAAATCCGACCTGCACTTCATTCCGTCTATTCTGTCTGAGGTTGTCATCAGTGCTAAGGAGGTCAACGAAAAGGCCAGGACACAGGCTTTCGACCTCCTTGTTCTCATTGGAGAGAAGATGAAGGAAGGTGGCACTATTGTGAACTCCAAGATTCCACACATGCCAGCCGATGCGCCTTCAGCAGAAGCTAGCTTGGAGGAATACTTTACCATGGTCTCAGCCGGTCTTGCTGGCTCTACACCCAATATGATTTCCGCAACAATCACAGCTCTTACAAGACTCTTGTATGAGTACCGCTCACAATTGCAGCAAGCGACTGTTACCGACCTTGTCCAGACAATGGATCTCTTCCTTACCTCTAACAACCGCGAAATCGTGCGCTCTGTGCTCGGTTTCGTCAAGGTCTGTGTCATTTCTCTGCCTTCAGATTTGATGCTGCCGCGCCTCGAAACCCTCGTTCCCAACCTCGTTGTCTGGAGCCACGAACACAAGCAGCACTTCAAGGCCAAGGTGAAGCACATTTTTGAGCGCATGATCCGCCGCTTTGGTGCGGATCTCATTGAGCGTTACTGTCCCGAATCTGACCGCAAGCTCATCGCAAATATTCGCAAGACCCGTGAGCGCCGCAAGAAGAGAAAGGAGGCTGGCGAGGACGACGACGAGCAAACCACACAAGACAAGCCCAAGAGCAAGTTCGAGAGCGAGTACGACGACGCAGTATACGGCTCCGATTCTGGCTCAGAAAACGGCTCCGACGTCTCCGACGATGAGGTGCTCGGTCGTTCCGCATCTAAGGGCCAGAAGGGCAAGCAGGGTGGCAAGCAGTACATCGTTGAGGACGATGATGAGCCTCTTGACCTGCTCGACAAGCGTGCCCTTGCGCACGTCTCATCAACAAAACCCACCGCTAAGCGCACAGCACCCGAGACCAAGAAGAAGGCAAAGACCGATCTGGACGGCAAGCTGGTGTTCAACGACAAGGACTCTGATGACGGTGGTGATGTGATGGACTTTGACGAGTCTGGATTGGTCAATGGCAAGGAGCCCGGCGACGGTACGCTGGAAGGTGGCATCAACGCCTACATTGAAGCGCTCAAGGGCAAAGACGCCGGTTTCAGAGGCCAGAAGGGCAAGCTGAAGTTCAAGCAGAATGGCGGCGACGATGAGATGGAGATTGATGGCGACGAGGTCCAGGCCGCTTTGTCCGCGAGGCAAAAGGCCGCCAGAAGCGACCGCGGACCTCCCCAGAGAGGTGGCCGTGGCGGCTTCGGTCGCGGCGGTGGCGATCGCGGTCGTGGCCGTGGTGGCAATGGCGGCATGAGGAGGGGCCTCGGCATGGAGAAGACACAAGGCAGGGGTGGTGGATCAAGTGGAATCAACAAGCCTCGTGGTCGTGGCAATAGCTCAAGAGGCGGCCGTGTGAAGAGGCGTTGATCTCAACCGGTCCAGGCGTTCTATCCAAAATATGATTTAGATATCCCTTAAGCATGCACATTTACCTCTACAGACTTCACCTTCAGTTTTCATTGACATGTTCGTTGATTTTGCAAGGCTGTCCTAAGTATTTGACTACAATTCGAACGCCCCTTATACTAATCGTCATTCTGGATTAGGAAAATCGGCCGTTACGATATCCAAAAGCAACAGCTTCAATTGCATTAACTTCAAAAGCAAAGACAACAACGTAACCCATACTCCTCAGTTATCAGGAACATACAACGCCAACGGAATATTTCCAATCTTCCCTCCCGGAAGCCAATAAAGCGCCGTAGTACAGTCCACATCGTTCTGCGTTATCATCGGCGGCTCGCTGCGGTAGTTCATCACCGACAACGGATCGCGAGGCCCGAACTGGAAGCCTCCAACTTCGAGCGCGAGCGCGAACTCGTGCCTCAGCCCGAGCACGTGGCCCAGCTCGTGCAGAAAGTACCGCCACAAATGCGGCCGGTGGACGGCCTGGAATGCCGTCTGGAAGACGAGCATGTCGCTGTGGTCGATGTTGTTGGGGAAGAAGGCGCGCGCGATTAGGCCTGGGTTGTCTCCCTTGCCGTAGCCCAGGACGAAAGCGGCATCCTCGACTTTTCCGACCTGCGGACATGATTAGTGACGAGGGATTCGTGTCGAATCATCGGATGGTTGACTGTGTCAATCTCACCCATCTGAACGTGACGCCAACGTTCTTAGAGTTCCAGAACAGCGCTGCCCGGTTGAGCTGCTGCGCTGCGTAGACGGCGTCTTCGGGCTTCGGGTAGCCTCCAGAGTACGCTGCGAAGTTGATCACGCTGCCGCGGACCCAGCGAGGGATCTCTGCCAGCAGGCCGATGACCATTTCGGGGGACATGGGGTCCTTGTTTGCCGCCAGCGGGAACTGGGACACGCACGAGGGTACATCTGCGGCCGGGATCGAGACTTCTTCAAAGGTGTGGTTGAGCTGAGACGCATCGATCACGGGATCGACGGTGGCTAGGATGTTGTCCATGCCTGGGCGTGCAGCAACTTCGGGACTGATGGTGTTGCTTGTTTGATTGACTCTGCGGGGCATGACGGATGTTGTGAAGGGATCTGTGCAGCACCAGTCGAGGGGTGTATCGGGTTGTTCAAGGTTAAGAGGGCTTGATGGCATGAGATTACAAGGGAGGTAGTTTGTTGGTTTCTGGGGAGTCGAAGGTCTAGGTGAGATGAATCAGTTCACTTTATACGTTATCCTTTGGCTGCTCGAGACGCCATGGGAGCGGCATGATCAGTACAATGTGGAGCGATGCCGACAGTCGGCATTGACTGATGTCGCGTATGTGGCCAGCAAAGTATTTCTATCGCCTGACGTGACTTGAGACGAACCTTTGCCTCGTCGAGCTCGTGTTCAATGCATTCGTGGGCGTCGATGGTTGGTGTGAGCGCTGTCATTCGATTCATACATGCTGCACGAACAGACAGCTTTGGAAAGCATTACCGATACGCCGACAGAAATCGAGACGGTCTGGTGTCCTTGGCATAGTGTAAAGGTATACATGTATGAGTGGATCTGGCCTATAGCGGATTCGGCTGCGCTGCATGAGTGGTCAGACTTGCCACGGGCTGACATCTCGCTAGGCATGCAGCGCGATTCTTGTCGAGACTCGAACATTAGCTATAACAACGTCGATGCAGACTGCAAGCTAGGTGGGCGCAGCTGTTTGGTGGTCCCACGATGGTGTTTGTGACATTGATCAATCAGCCTGCCCATTGGCAGTATCGTCCATACCTCTCGACATCACACCATTGTCCACAGAAGTACAACTCTGACCACATTGACAGGCATCACAGGATTGGCGAAACGAGCCCCTTTCGTTTCGCATGCCAGTTCTACAATGCTAAGGAAGGGCAACGACACGGTGATGGTGCGGAGAAGGCTTCTTGCAGCGCATTGTGAAGGGCGGTCGCGGGCCGTTTCGACTCGAGGCGAAGGCAAACAAGAAGGTAGTAAATTTCTGACAGTGCGATTGGGCTAGAAGCTTTGTGTTGAATGATCTTGTTGTGTTATATTATTCTCTACGTAAAAGTTCTAATATTATACTCGTGATGAAAACCACTCAAGTACCCCCCCCGGGTGCCTGATATTGAAAAAGACCTCCAAATATCCAACAAACTCCGGCCCCGAGATTGATCTATCTCGTATGCAATGCATCGCTTCGCTTCGCGCGTAACAGAAAAATCCTTGTCTCCAAACAATCATGATGCGCATGTCTTCTCTTTTTCTTCTCTCCCGTCATGGCTGTGGCCGACGCGTTTCCTGATCTTCCAAATGCTTTGGGTATCTGTTGGTAATCAAAAGCACATATTTTTTTCTCTCATCGCAAATAAGTCTTTCCAAAACAAAAGGCAACGCGAGGACACAAGGAAAATAGAGCGATGGTGGCAGACCTTGCCGCCGACTATGAGCCGGCGTCGATCTGGTCAACGACGTTGTGACTGCTGTACCAATCCCAGTCGACACATGTTTCGGGCATGACGTTGGGGATGGCGGGGATGTCGTCGGGGCGAGACATGACGTTCATCGCGAGGCCGCCGGACAAGTGCCAGGCGACGTGGCAGTGGAATGGCCAAATGCCTGGGTTGTCGGCTTCGAATTGGAGGGCAGCAAAGCCACCGGCGCGGATAGTGTGGATATCACGGCGAGCGGGGTTCTGCTGGTTGCGAGTGCTACCATCCCATGTGCCATCGCCGTCATCAAGGATGTACATGTTGTGGCCGTGAAGATGGAATCTGAAACTTGTTAGTCTGAATCAAGTGTCGTTGAGGGCGGTGGTAACTTACGGGTGAGCGAATGGGGTCTTGTTGGTGACATTGAGAACAACAGAGTTGTTCCTGTCGAAGTTGTGGACGGCCCATTGAGGCTGGAGAGGGTATGAAACATTGCCCTCAGCGGCCTTGAAGAGGAGAGGTTCGTTGAAGTTGGCGCGGAAAGTCTGGTTGTTGATCTGCCACTCGTAGTTGCCTGTGGCATTCATAACGAGGGAGAGTTCGAGATCCTGCACGAAGGGGTTTGGCGACGGTGTGATCGAGTATTCGGGAACGATGGCTTCGAGAGGGTCATTGGCACACTCGGTGTTGTTGTAAGCGGCAGATGTTGTAGGAAGCTTGGTAGTATCGGCACCCTCGTAGTAGATTGCTGCAAGAGTTTCGGGGGTGTTTGATCCACCACAAGCCTCACCGCCAGGAGCGGAGGTCCGCATCCAGTACGATGAATCCGCGCCGCCATTGGCTTTGACAAGCACATCGGTACGTTGACCGACACCGAGAGTGACGACAGTCGCCTCTTTAGGCTCGACGGGAACGAAATCAACAGCAATGACAGTCATCGTGTGTCCGTCGATCTGGAACTTCATCATGCCATCAGCGCCGATGTTCGAGAGGCGCAGGCGATGGGTCTTGCCGCTCTCAAACTTGAACTTGGACAGAGGAGCATCATCAACGCAAGTCCATGTGATGTTGCTCTCGAGGTTGCTGGCAAGCCACTGTGAGCTGTTGTCGTAAGTCCTCTGGGTACAATCGTGGTTGGCCCTGCCGTTGATGAGAATGTTGTCGCTGACGGGAGGAATGACGGAGAGATCAGTGCCCACAGCGTCTGCGACAATGGAGAAGTATGGAACGTGGAACCAGTCAGAGATCATGACAGGACCGACGTCGATATCGTAGTCCAGTTGAGTGGGGCCGTAAATTTGCATAGGACCGACGATACCACCAGTGTACTGAGCAGAGTAATGCGCGTGGTACCACGACGAGCCGTAAAGCTCGGCCTGGAACTTGTAGGTGAACGAGTGGAAGGGAGCAATAGGACATTGGCCAACCGCAGGAACACCATCGTACCACTGAGTATCACGTTGAAGGAAGCCGTGCCAATGAACCGAAGTGCCTTCGAATGGGAAGGCAATCTGGTTGTTCACGGTGACCTCGATCATATCACCCCAGTTGGCTTCAATGATAGGACCGGGGAATTGTCCGTTGATCAGAATGACATCGCGAAGCACGCCGTCAGTGGAGATCTGATCACGAGTGATGTTGAACTCGTAGTACCTGGTATCGCCAGTGTTGGGAACGTCGCTGCGAACAGTGGCATCGGAGTTCTTTGTGGTCTTGTCACCCCAAGGCGCCTTCATGTATGGCTTGCCGTCCTCACTGGACAGCCATTTGGGGAAAGTCTCCTGGCAAAGTGTGCCCCAGGTTGAGTTGCCGACTTGCTCAGCGTTGGTGAGCGGAGCGTTGGGATCCTCGCAGCCAGATGGCCACGACGGTGCCGGGTGTGATGTGTGTGACGGGTGGGCCGGCAATGGTGGGTGTGACTTGGGAGATTTTGTTGGCTTGGTAGGCTCTTCGAAAGGAGCTTCGGTTGTCTCCTCAGTCGTGGGCTCCGAGTCTGCCGCGACCCATGTGATGGCAGCCGGACACGCTGTCTCGGCTGCAGGGCAAGAGGTGACAGTGACATCCACGGTAGTGTAGATTGTGTTGGTTGCTTCTTCGTAGACGACAGTCACGGAAGGTGATTCGGAGCCCCAGACTACTGGCGTTTCTTGTGCCACTTGTTTTCCCACAGCGTGCTGAGTAGGAGTCCAGTTAGGAGGCTTCGATGGGTAGCCCTTTGGCACTTTTTGTGTGAATTGCGGTGCTGTTGGAGGGATAGACTTGGCAGGTGCATGATCTATTGCGGTAGGTGGTTGCCATTGGCCGAAAGTTCTCCAGTCGATAGTGTTCTCGTTTTGCCAGTCAGGCAGTTCTTGGGCAGCGACACTGCTGACCGCAATAGCGGCCAACGACCACGTGCCGCGCATAGCGGAATAAAGATGTTCCTTGTGTGAAGTGTACACTTGGATGTATGTAGCAAAGGAGGTCCCTGTATAACGAGTGGGAGAAGGTGTCACAAAGGACGGTTAGCAAGACAAGGTAGTGAGTAGATGGTAGAGTGGTGTGTGAGGACGGAAAGGTGAAGGTACCCCCGTGTGTGTTATATCAATAACCTGGACAACCGGCAGTGACGACGGTACCAGCCATCGCCAACCACAATCCAAGAGGCTATCCATTGCCATGAGGCGCTATCCAGAGACAACACGCCATAGCTACCGGGAAGTGCCCTGGCCTCAGGGCTGAGCGAAGGAGATCCAGCCATGCGGTATTGACGTCCTGCTGAGACATGGCTGGCGAAGTAGACAGCATGAGGTCGATGTAGGTGAGTGCAGGGTAACAATCAGTGCTAAATGACATGCACGGTCGTTTAACTAGGACTCGAACTGCCACCCGTTTTGGCATGGAGAGAGCTTGTCTCACTTAAAGTCATCGTTTTGTGATCCGATCGTGATGATATATCTCGAGAATGACTGCTGAATACACGAGATATTGTATTTGTCCCGATTTGTTAGTACACACAGTTGTCTTTTTCGTGATTAGGAAGCCACAGTATGCATGTATGAAGTACTGCAAACCATCAATGCAGGTGTGAATGCAACGCATGATTGACGACGAGCCATTCCTAATTGGGCGCGGGAGCGGGATGGCGCGCAAAGCTTGTCGTGTTTAATCTCAAGCCTCCCAGTTTCGCAGCAACGCAGCAACCTTAGACGTTGCTGTCTCACAAACGATCCAAATGTCTCTCTTCGCTGCTCTCACCGCTGCGAAATCGTCATGGAAACTGCAGTGGCATGCCTGAGCGTGGCTATGCCTCAATGTCCTCGGCCTCGGCGACTTCTTGGGGATTGTGTTGGCTTCTTGGAATAACGATCTCGGCTCACTTGGAGATTTCGACAACAAGACAACAGCACTCGATCAATCTTGTGCAGACATGGCCCACATTCAGATATTAGGCAGATTCGTCTCAGGTAGATTCGATCTATCGCGAGCATACCCTGTCGTCAATCGAAACGCCACGAACTCTACCGCTCCCGTGACGATGAAAACAACGGTGTCGTTGTCGTTGCCCAGGCACACCGCACGTGTAGCTACCCTCCACGCCCATCGCCATCCTGGGTCCGCGGACGTAACGTGCCGCGCGCGCAGAAGCTCTCTCTCGCGCACCTTGCACTAGCCACCGATTTGCCCATCTAAGACATCCAACGTCGAAGCACCAGCCATCGCCACGACCAAATCTCTCGAGTTTGGCCAGTGAGGCTGGAAGTACGAGCCATCTTCTTTCCACATTTTCACCGAAAGGGTCGTAGTGCGGCCCTCGTCCCCAGCCCACTATGACAGCATACTGTCCGTATGCTCGTAGCGCGTGTCTGAGGTGATCGTGGGCAGGCCCAAGATTGCAAGCTCTTCATCGTCCATGAGTGTGATAGTGCAACGGGTCTGCAGCCGTCGACATGGGTACGAACGCATAACACGCAAGGGCAAGAAGGCAAAAGCCACAATAATTCGCATACAAAAGGGGGTATCTCAGGTCTATCGCGCTCCCATGTCCTTCTCGTTCGCCCAAGCAATAAACAATGTCCGTTTCTCTTCCAGAATGATAACGCCTCGTTCGCCGCTGCTCCGCGCTTTCCAAATTCGTCCGTCTATAATGCCGGCATTTATCTATCAATTCGCGGCTTGCTTAATAGGCATGCTCATCATACAAAAGACCCAGCTTTGGGCCCTGTCCCTCCATCGGTGAAGCTCGAGCTGAGAGGCGTACCGTTGAACCGCAAATCAGGACTCGAACCCCTTCGGCTGGTCTGTCGTTCTCCATAGTCGCTCAAGACGGCTTGTTCGGGCAACTCTGGGACCGGCGGGACTTTTGGTTTCCTCGACCCGTCCGCATAGAACAGAGCCGGATGTGTGATTGGCGTTGCGTCCTTTGCATGCGCGCTGGACAAGACGTCGCCTCGGAGCATCTCCTCTATGGTCATGTCGTCAGACCATATACCAGCTTGGCTGATGCCACCCATCTCCAGGTTTGGGTCGCTCGGATCTGAGTTCTTCCTTGCGCCAGGGGCATCTGGCTTGAAGCTTTTTCGGCGGATTGAGGAAATCCGGGTCGCTGTATTCGGAGTGCTACCATATCGCCCTCTCCTTGATGCAGTCGAGCTCCGGATTCGGAAGATTTTGCGGTAGAAAAGCCAGACGAAGGGTAAGTTGGCGACAATGAGAGCCGTGGAACTCTCGCGGACGTACCAGTAAACCCACTCGTCGCTAAAAGGGTCTGAAAAGGAATACACCTTGTTCAATATGGCTGCAATGATGACAAAGACTCCTAGGCTGAAGATGCCGATAAGGGGGACCTTTTTCGAGAGGCGTAGTGATAGGCGCAAGAACATTGGTAGTCCTACGGCGAGCATGGCCACATCTGAGGTCAGGTTGAAGACGGCGTTGGTGATTAGGTGATTTGTTGCTGCATCGCATTGAACTGACGGAGTAGGTACTGCCTGGATTCGGAGTCAGTTTGATGATAATCATACTCGATGCCAGAACACTTACCCAGTAGTTGTGGAAGGGCCTACACCAAACTCCCAAGTAAAGTATCTCCATCACAACAAACGTCACCCCGACATAGACAAGGAGAGCTTTGATCGCAATGTTCTCTCTCCTCAGTGTCGTCAGGCGCAAGTACATGATCAACAAACATGTTTTTGCGCCCCAGATTGTGATGATCTGGCAGTTCTCAACAACCAAAATAAGCTTGCTGCCCAGAGTCCGCTCCGCGATGTCTTGTTTCGTCATGTGTGCGATATCGTAGCCAGGTGGCAGGAGATTGGAGCTGGTGTGTTCGACGATATTGATCGTAACGATAACGACCGTGTAGAAGCACAGTATTGTCATCATGAGGTATTCGTCGGCCTGGAATCGGCTGATTGCGCCTAGGGCCATGCGGCGCGAAATGCTACAATCGCAGATTGTTAGTTCTGTGTTTTTGGAGAGGGCTGAGTACTCGAGTCGCAGCGGGCTTGGGATTGACGTTGTGCATTGGGCTTCTTGAGTCGAACGGGCTTTTGTGCATATGGGCATGGGCTTGGGAGACCAACAATCGACTTCCGGCAATCAGTAAGACTACCGCGTACCAGATCCATGATTCGATGTTGAAGGCCACCATGGCTTGGTGCCTGATGGTGCGTGGGTTGGCGCGTTGGGGTAATTCTGCTTATGGGCGGCGGTTCACTAGGGATGTTCACGGGTATTCCTGGGGCGATATAGCTGCGTCTTGGGCGGCGGCGTCTTTCCTGGCGCTGCTGGCACCTCGCGGCATATTTTCCAGGGAGCCGGGTCGCTAGGTCGAGATGGCGAGCGCGATCACTCAGGTGGTGGCAGCACGAGTGCGCTGGAGAATCATGTAGTGATGGTAGAGGTAGTGGTAGTGGCCGCGGAGTGAGACGATTCGATTTGCAATTAGGTATAGGTATGGAGGAAAGAGAGATGGAGGCGCTCGATGATGACGGGCGAGAGCGCTCTTCCCACCACTTAGGTGTGTACCGCCTTCGCCCGGCCCGTCGTACCTTGGCCCAGCTAGTGTTCGCTGGCGTACAGACATGAATCAAAAAAAAAAGGTGCCTTCGGTAGGGCTCGCGCGGGCGGACCCATCGTCGCTATCAGCCTCCGAGCGAGCGACGACTCCACCTGCTACTGTGCCGTGGCGAATCAGCTGCACCAAGCGCGAGCTGCGATGCCACTTGCCAGCATGGAGAGGATGCAGAACCCCCTCGCCTGCCATATATCCGATGCTGCACGGCGTACTGCGGCTGAGCGTGGCACTGTTGGCAAGCGTAGCACAGCATGAACGCGGCGCTCGACAGTTGACCGTTGCAGCTATCACCCACCAGCTCGTTGTTTCATTTCGTGAGGAGCGAACGTACGGAGCGCTTCCATGTCCCCGACTCGACGGTCTTCGCTCGGTGGCTGCCACCCTCACGCACGTGCGACTCGAAGAAGGATCTCTCGAACTCTTACTGGATGCTGGGATGCTCGGCCGCCGGATGATGGTCGGCACTGACCTCGACTGCCAGGTACAAAAGTGTAATTTGGCCGATGCGCCGTTATGCGGGAACATTGCGCCTCTCTCACCAGCAGTAGTCCACATATGTACGTGCGATCTCTCGCTCTCGACACCGTAGTGGCATGATCGCGACAGCTCCCAGAGAGTACCTTTGACGTGCTCGTGTCTAATAGCGTTGACGATTGCACTTGCACGAGGTGGTGGAAAATTCGATCCCTCCAGAAGATATATTGATAGCAGGCATATCCCTGATCGCACAGCAATCGCGAACAACAACAGAATCGACGCAAAAGGTATGCAAACTTGCGCAAAGCACTTTAAACACGCAGCGCTGCGGCTGAGCCAAGGAAGATGCGCTATTCCACTGTCAGCAAGTCTCCTGGCCAGTGGCTTCACCAGTGGAGCTACCAAATGCTCTGTGTATCGAGAGCTGTCACGCCTTGATGAAGAACGTCTCTGAACAAAATATACAGTTCTTCTTTGCAGCGTCCTCACGAATCCTGCACGGCACTCTGCTGGATGTCGATCAGGAAGCGTTGTCGTCTTGGCGGGAGATCAACACCTCTTGATCCCGAGTACACGAGCCACGATGAGAGCCTCATACACATACAAGCACTCGTGAGTTATCACCCAGGAGCCAGGATACTGCTTCACATGCGTTTCCGGTGTCCCGGAATTCTCCCTTGAAAACCATGTGGTTCCAAATCTCCGGCACCACGGAACCTTCCAACATACGGAGGTACCTTGAATGTGGCAGCGTTGCTGAGATAACCTTCTCTCAAGCCAACCACAGGCTCGCGATGGACTTTCCACCTGCCACCTACCCCTGCGGACCCCCCAGCAAAGCGTTGTCGAGATCGGTAGGTAAGTATTTTAATGCTATCAAGACCATGTCTTTTTTGCGATCGAGTCGGCGAGCTCTGCGGTACATCTAACCTGTTTAACGTGTTCCACGGAAGATCCTCGTCTACGTGTACGTTGGCAGCGCTTGAATCTCGATACTAGGATCACTCAGCACTCAGTAAAACTCCAGTCATGGAATCAAGAGCACGGTTTCGTTATTCCGCTCATTGTGTATGCAGACGCATGTGCATGTATCTTGAGACTGACTGTACGTAAGTGTGATTTTGAAGAGCATGAACACAGGCATTGCAGATCAGTGAGGGTTCGGGTTGGGGCTGGAACGTAAATGTCTAGAAACCATAGTACGGTCACCGGTCCGGATCATGGACAACAACTACCTTGTTAGCTGCCAAGGCGGCCGTCCTATTATCGTACGTATCGGACTACCGTCTGACCCCCGTCACGAGAATCTCACATGTCCTGGTCTTAATCTTTCAGATCCTGTGAGCGATTCTACGCGAAGCCTGAGGATACTCTTTGCATGCCTTTGGGAAGTGCTTGTAGATGAAGTAAAACGATACTTTGTAGACACACCGAGACAATCAAAAGGTACAGTGAAGGGAAATCCTCTGAGTAAAGATCACATACAGTAGTAGTAGTAGTAGTAGTAGTAGTAAACACATGCAACGTCTGCTCGTTGCGATTTGTATATAATAAAAACAATTGGCTCTTTTGTAACGCCGATTTCTCTTATCTTGTACGCCAGTATAAATGCCCCAGAACCCAGAACAATGCAAAAAGTTTGTAAAATGCCCAATGCATGATCTATCATGCCCCTAAATGAGTCACTCGCCCAAAAGGTGTGGAAAAACACAAAAATCAAGGCTTGAAGCGATACCGCTTGCGGTTCTCCTCAACCCACCACTCGGACATCTGCACCGCCTTCTTGACCCACGCCTGCTGCACGCCGTTGTGCAGTCTACGCACAAGGGTGTTGAAGTCGAAGGACAGCACGGGTTCCTTCTCCCACGGGTCCTTGGCCAGGTCCGTGAAGCGCCACTCCGAACCGGCTTGCAGGGGCACGATGAGGCGCAGGTTGGGCTCGTTGGCGTCGCGCACCGCCAGGCTGGAACCGCCAGGGTTCATGATGGTGAATTGCCAGCCGAGGTGCTTGTTCTCGTCGGAGACGGTCTTTTGCGGGCGCAGGAGCGATTGGCCTTCGTAGTTGCGGAGCAGGTCGCGGGCGGCGGTGGCTTCGCACTGCGAGAAGGTGGAGGTTTCGATGAGGAGGTCGAGGATGGTGGGGAGGATTTGCATGGAGGTGACGGGGTCGGTGATGTTGATTTTGGGGAGCGCCGGGTGGGAGACGACCAGGGGAACGTGGAAGTTGGCGATCCTGGGGTTGTGGTAGGGGGTGAATGACATGTCCTCTGCGATGGACAGGCCGTGGTCTCCCACGAGCACGATCAAGGTCTCGTCCGCGACGCCTTCATCCTCCAGGATGTCTAGAACCTTGGCTAGCCACCTGTCAACATAGCCTATGGCGTTGAGGTAGCGCGACAAAATATCCCAGTCGTTGTCGCCTGCCAGCTTGAACATTTCCTCGTCCTTGGGGATGCTGAAGTCGTGGTGCGATGTGGATGTGAGATGTGACAGGAAGAGGTGTTCGTCATTCTTCTTCGCGGTGGCGAAAGCATCACGTAGATAATCCTCAATAGCAACCTCAGGCATGCCGTAGTAGTTGACATCGCTCAGATTCTTTGCGGGAAACTTGTGCCCGTCCTCCTTCAAGAACTCTCCTCCAATGATGTTCTCGGGAGTGAATCCAAGTTTTGGCATTAGCATATCCTGGTTGTCGTAACCGAGTGTGGTTGACTGCATGAATTTAGAAGTCCATTTCTTGGCCCCTTTGTTGCTTTGGTTGCCGCACTGGATTTCGTTCATAGCATCCAAAATATGCGGCAAGCATGGCTGGTAAATGTGCTCTGTGTATTCGCGGTTGAAATCCGCGGCCAAGGGGACAACACCGCAGTGCGTGCCCAAAAGACTCTTCAATGTGTAAGTGGCAGTTGTGTGCGCGTTCTGCGCGCTGATACCACCACGGAAAGTTCGCCCATTGCGTTCAATGTTTTCGGTTCCGTTGGTGAAGCCGCTCTCGAGGTCGCCAGTCAAGTAACGCGCCATAGGCGTCATATCAGCGATATGGCGTTCCACCTCGGGCGGAATCTTACCATCTTTAAATGTGCTTGCAAGACGTTCCCAAACTCCAGCGTACTTCTTAAGCGGAAAGACATCCTTCCTCGTACTCTCAAGCTTCATCAGAATCACGTGCTTGATCGAAACATCTCCAATTTCGATTTCTTGCAATGCTGGCAAGAGCTTTTCGTTGCTGTTTGAAATTTCCAAGGGATCCTTGCTTGCGTCGTAATGAGGCATGTTGCGGTACCAGTCTTCGAATCCTGGTTGTGGGTCTTGAGGAAGCCATGCAAATGGCTTTGGTGCACCAAGAGCAGAAATGTGCTGGAACGAGACAGGGAGTGCAATGACAGTGGAAAGAGTCGCGCCAACCATCAGGTGGACAACGGGCATCAATGGGAGTGTCCAAGACAAGAAGACCAGTGAGCTGTCCGGAGGGCGGAACATTGTGCAGAGAACCTGCAAAGCCATTCCGCACGCCACAAGAAGGCGCAGGCACACCATAAGACTCGAAGCCTGAGGCGGTGGCGATGGGTTCTGCACAGGCTGGTTGGTCTCGAGGTCGAATCCGTACTCGTCAGTATCAGACTGATCTTGCGACAGAAGCATGTAGGCCTTTTGTTCGTCGTGATCGGGTGTGTAGTCCTTGCCTCGCCACTTGGCGACATACTTGCGAACAAATCGCACGGGAATGCGCAGCACATCAATGCAAGTGTCCGCCACAATGAAGCACACAGACTGCAGGACCATGGACACGAAGAAAAGAACAACCATGACAATTAGGAGCATGACAATTCCGGTGGCCAACATTTTGAAAGCCGAGGGGTCATGAATTGCCTTCATGTTTTTCCAGCGCAACTCGGTGCCGGCGGTGATGTAGAAAGCCATGCTGCCCGATCCCATCAGCAGCAGAAGCGCTGAGATGAAGAAGGAAACGCATAGTGCGATAATTCCTTGGTCGACAAGCAGACGCAAGCCGAGCAGTACTATGGTGTCCTGGAAGAAGAAGGACCAGCCCCAGCCCAGGACGGTATGCAGTTGTAGCGCGTCCAGATGGGCGTAGATGTGTAGCAGCTTCGCACTGAGGACGGCGACGCATGCGATGGCGAATATGAATTGACGGGTGAAGAGTCGAAGCGCCACGCCGAGGACAGTTTGCGCTAAGGCGCCTGCTGAAAAAGGCAGCCTCGACTCCATGCTGCAAGCCCGAAGGCAGAAGAGAGATGTGTTGGGAGCGTGAGGAGGATGTCGTTGATGTGTTGCAGTCAGTAGTAGGAGGTCGGCCAGACAGTCTGGGAGTAGCAGCAGCAGTGAGAGGCTTCCAAGAATGTTCTCTCCCGTTCAGCTGCGAGGGCTGTAGCAGCGTTGCAATAAGGGGTGCGGCAGCACGGACTGGCTTAGTGTGCAGATTCAGTCTAGTAATAGAAAAGAATACGGGCGGTGTTACGCCTGAGCCTTCCTTCGCGCTCCACCCAACCGCGTCAATCAAATGCCAACGAGCGAGAGAAAGGATCCCTTTGGCCTTATGCCCTATGTATGCGGTGGCTGTTTGTTTGCTTTGCTTCGCCAATCGAGGCCGAACTCCGCCATGGCTACGCCAACGCTTTCACTTCCCTTCGCTAGTTCCTTGACCTTGTCTCCTTCAGTCACTGTCATTCCCACTCACTCTGACTGACTGACTGACTGACTGACCGACCGAGACTCTGAGCATAACCCCCGCCAGGCCAGGCCACCAACGTACTACACACAGGCAGGCAGTGAAGCGAAGCAGCGTTCAATTCTTCCGCGCACATGCACGCCACACGCTCACAGGGAAGCTGTGTGCAGTCATGTCATTGCACGCGAAACGGCGCCAATGGACGTCGCCCGAGCAGGATTCGCTTAGTGATGCCTCCTCGTTTTCTCCTCCTATCATTTTCCTTCACATCAGTAGGATTGCAATCATTCAGCAGCCACACCGGTCGCGGATCACGCGACACTGCGCCCGCACAGGGTGCTGCGGCCGTTGGATCCCTGCGCTAGGCGTTTCGGTTGATGGCAAAGGGCCACGCTAAATCTCGATTCGGAGCGCCTTCACGAGATCAAAATTTGGCGGCTGGTGATAGGTTGGCAAGGCGCTCTCGACCTTCTGCTTTGGGTGGCCAGTCAAGCCAGTATACACGCCCTGCTGGCACATGGCAAAGGCTATTGCCTAATGATTGCGCCCCGCATGCTGCTCGGCTGCAGCGACCGTAGACGGCGACCTGCGATGCCTTCTGCTATGAGCTGAGGTGATATATACGCGGATTGTGCCATACAAGCCACGTGCTTAGCGATGGCCAGGGAGATGGGAGCGCAAATTTCCTACCTGACACGCAGCCGGGGAGGCGTGAGTCTGGACGACCACAACGCAACGCCGATGTGCGCCGCCCGGCCTTGATCCGACTCGGCACTCGGCTGCTAATGGCGACATTTGACTAATGAGAGTCTATTCTAGACAGCTGGAGCGGAGCCGTTTCCATTTCCTGGTCCCTTGAACTTGCAAGAGTCAAGTGTCTTTCCAGCGGAGGCGGCGACCTGGGGTTGCAACAAGATAACTTTTCCAAGACCTGACCGCGAAGGAAGAGCATAAGAGGATGGTGCGGCGCAGCAGACACGAGGCCTCCCTCGTCTGTTTTGCTTGCTGTGCATGAATGACGGCCAGGTTTGCGGTGACGCCGGCCCGGTGATGCAGCCTCTTGACACAATGTGCATGGACGGACGGCACTTGTCACCACTTGTCATCACCGCGAACCGCCCAGGCTTCCAGAGCGCCTTCATTTGGAAAACTTGGGGAAGGGGAGATCTGATCTCTCGCTTATGTACGGGTTCAGCACATTATGCACGATCTTAAGCAAGCACGCTAGTTTGTGTACGGACTGTTGATGGTTGATGGTAAGCACAGCTACTCGGGTCTTCATAATCAACTGTATTAGCAAACTTGCTCCTGACTTCCAAAGGCACTTTGAACAGCATCTCAATGGTCGGCGTACTCGGAGGTTTGCATGTTGCCTACAATGTATGTTACTAGCAATTAGGACAGTCTGCAGCTGATGCTGATGCCAGGACGTACACGACTTTTGTTTTGGGTCTCACACATCGGCCATGTCCGATGAGCCTCGGCATCACATTTTTGAGACCCTCTTCTCTTCCGTGCTGCTAAGGGCATGCCTGCATCACATACGAGACCTGGTTTTGGGGTTCTGTGACCTCAATGCGCAGAGGTTGTGTACCGCAACACATCCTCTTGTGCTGCTGGGCATCAAGGACATGATTGTTTCCTAACCGCGAAGCACTTTGGTACCAGAGATAGTTGCAGACAATCAAGCATGAAGACACCATCCCGCCGACCACGACCACTCCCAATACGGTAAGCTCATCAGGTTCAGGGTATCCCCACATCTCCATCTTTTGGTGTCGGCCATCTGCGACAGCCTGATAAGCATATCTAACAAACAATTGACCCGTGGTCATCACCACGATACCGGCAAGTACACAGTCTGCCTTTCTTCTTGTGAAACACCATACAACAGTATTCCAGTGCCTCCTGTGCTACGTTCCTGACCTCACACATTTTCTGGGCGTTCATTCTTTCTACTGTCACACCTCTATGCGCTGTTCCCACGAGCACCCACGATCAATGAAGCAATAGAACGAACTTATACGCAGTGCCAACACGATACCAATACACTAGCCATGGCTCCCGGCATCATTGTCCCACAGCCAGCTGTGGACGACGCACAGATTCGCTCTCTCCACACAGTGACACAAGACTGGGATGACACCATCCGTTTCTACCTTAATGGCACCAAAGTCACACTTGACGAAGCCGATCCCGAAGTCACACTCCTCGAATACCTCCGTGGCATCGGCCTCACAGGAACCAAGCTAGGATGCGCGGAAGGCGGCTGCGGTGCCTGCACAGTCGTGGTCTCCCAATACAACCCTACAACGAAAAAGATATACCATGCCAGTGTCAATGCGTGCTTGTCGCCGCTGGTCAGCGTCGACGGAAAGCATGTCATCACTGTGGAGGTAATTGGATCGGTCAAGAAGCCACACCCGGTACAAGAGAGGATAGCTATGGGCAATGGCAGCCAGTGCGGCTTCTGCACGCCTGGAATTGTCATGAGCGCATATGCTTTGCTGAGGAACAAGGATAACCCGACGGAGCTTGAGGTTGAAGAGGCGTTCGACGGCAATCTCTGTCGCTGTACAGGATACCGCCCGATTCTGGATGCGGCTCAGACGTTCAGCTCAGGGAAGGGCTGTGGCATGAGCACGGCCAACGGAGGCAGTGGCTGCTGCAAGGAAAAGGGTACAGATGGCAAAGGTGGATGTGGAGGGAGCAATGACTTCAAAGACGACGCTCCAATCAAGAGATTCACACCACCAGGATTCATAGAATACCACCCCGAGACACAGCTCATCTTCCCGCCTGCGCTGAAACGTCACGAGTTCAAACCTCTAGCATTTGGAAACAAGCGTAAAAGATGGTTCCGTCCCACAACCCTTCGCGAACTGCTGGAGATCAAGGCCGCACACCCCAGCGCGAAAATGATCGGTGGCAGCACAGAGACTCAGATTGAGGTGAAGTTCAAGGCCATGTCATACACGCACTCGGTCTACGTGGGCGACATCGCAGAGCTGCGGCAATACAAGATCGAAGACGACTACCTCGAGATCGGAGGCAACATCACCCTCACAGATCTCGAAGACCTGGCCAAAGAAGCCGTGCAACACTACGGCAAAGACAAGGGCCAGCCTTTCGAAGCGATATACAAGCAACTCCGCTACTTCGCCGGAAGACAGATCAGGAACGTAGGCACACCAGCAGGCAACCTGGCGACGGCATCGCCTATCTCAGACCTGAATCCCGTGTTCGTCGCTACGAACGCAACGCTCATCGCGAAAAGCCTGGAGAAGACTACTGAGATTCCAATGAGCGAGTTTTTCAAGGCGTACCGTGTTACGGCGCTGCCTCCAGATGCGATCATCGCAGGCATTCGCATCCCTGTATTTGGCAAGGGAGAGTATATGCGCGCGTACAAGCAGTCGAAGAGAAAAGATGATGACATCGCCATTGTCAACGCAGCGCTGAGAGTGCGACTCTCCGACGATAACGTAGTCGAGGATTGCTCATTGGTCTACGGTGGCATGGCACCTATCACTATCGCAGCGAAGCAGGCAATGGAGTTCTTGAAAGGCAAGAAACTCACCGACCCCAAGACTCTCGAAGGTGTTATGAATGAACTGGAGCACGACTTTAACCTTCGCTTCGGTGTCCCTGGTGGCATGGCCGCGTACCGTAAGACTCTTGCGCTCGGCTTCTTCTACAGGTTCTACGCCGAGGTGATGTCTGCTCTTCCATCCGCTACCAAGACCGAAATCGACGAGGACTGCATTGCCGAGATCGAGCGCGAGATCAGCAAGGGCCACAAGGACCACACCGCCGGTGTAGCTTACGAGAAGAAGATCATTGGCAAGGAGGCACCTCATGTGGCGGCGTTGAAGCAATCCACTGGTGAAGCACAGTACACCGATGATATCCCCGTGCAGCGCAACGAGCTGTACGGATGTCTCGTGCTGTCAAAGAAGGCTCACGCGAAGATCGTGTCCGTTGATGCAGAGCCCGCTTTGGAGATACCGGGTGTCGCGGCGTATGTTGACCACAACGATGTCGCCACCCCTGAGGCGAACTGGTGGGGCGCACCCAACTGCGACGAGACATTCTTTGCACTTGACGAAGTCTTCACTGCCGGTCAGCCTATCGGCATGGTCCTCGGTTCTTCAGCCAAGATCGCCGAAGCTGGTGCGAGAGCCGTCAGGGTAGAGTACGAGGAGCTGCCGGCGATCTTCACGATCGAAGAGGCGATCGAGAAAGACTCTTACTTCCCTCACTACCACTACATCGTGGATGGAGACACCGAGAAAGCTTTCAAGGAAGCCGATCATGTCTTCGAGGGCGTGGCGCGTATGGGCGGTCAGGAGCACTTCTACCTTGAGACCAACGCTTGCGTGGCCATTCCTAAACCTGAAGATGGCGAGATGGAGATCTGGACATCGACCCAGAATCCAACAGAGACTCAGACATATGTTGCTAAGGTGACTGGTGTTGCAGCCAACAAGATTGTTGCTAAAGTGAAGAGATTGGGCGGTGGCTTTGGTGGCAAGGAGACCAGGAGCATACAACTTGCTGGTATCTGCGCTGTTGCTGCTAACAAGATGAAGAGACCTGTGCGATGCATGCTCAACAGAGACGATGACATTTTGACTTCCGGACAGCGCCATCCGTTCTTGGGACGATGGAAGGTGGCTGTGAACAAAGATGGCAAGCTCCAGGCTCTCGATGCGGACGTCTTCAACAACGGTGGTTGGTCGCAGGACCTGAGCGCTGCTGTGGTCGACCGAGCTCTCAGTCACATTGATGGCACATACAGGATCCCGAACGTCAATGTCCGAGGGCGTGTGTGCAAGACCAACACGGTTTCGAATACTGCTTTCCGAGGCTTCGGAGGACCCCAAGGTCTATTCATCGCAGAGACGTACATGGAGGAGATTGCCGATCAGCTGGGCATGCCCGTCGAGAAATTGCGCGAGATCAACATGTACAAGGCAGATGAGCCCACACATTTCCGCCAGCCGCTGAAAGACTGGTATGTTCCGCTTATGTGGAAGCAGCTGCGCGAAGAGTCTGCATATGATCAACGACGTGAGGAGATCACGAAGTTCAATGCAGAGCACAAGTGGAAGAAGCGCGGACTTTCGATCATCCCAACGAAGTTCGGTATCTCGTTCACAGCGCTGTTCCTCAACCAAGCTGGTGCATTGGTCCACATCTACCACGACGGTAGCGTGCTGGTCGCACACGGTGGCACAGAGATGGGCCAAGGTCTTCACACAAAAATGACCATGATCGCCGCCGAAGCCCTCGGCGTCCCCCAAGAAAACGTCTTCATCTCAGAAACAGCAACCAACACAGTCGCAAACACCTCCTCAACAGCCGCAAGCGCCAGCTCCGACCTCAACGGTTACGCCATCTGGAACGCCTGCGAGCAGCTCAACGAGCGCCTGGCGCCCTACCGCGAGAAACTCGGCCCGGATGCCCAGATGAAAGACCTCGCCGTCGCCGCGTACTTCGACCGCGTCAACCTGAGCGCCAACGGCTTCTACAAGACGCCCGACATCGGCTACGTCTGGGGGCCCAACACCGGCCAGATGTTCTTCTACTTCACGCAGGGCGTCGCCGCCGCCGAGGTCGAAATCGACTGCCTCACGGGCGACTGGACGACGCGCCGCGCCGATATCAAAATGGACGTCGGCCGCTCCATCAACCCGGCCATCGACTACGGCCAGATCGAAGGCGCTTTCGTGCAAGGCCTCGGGCTCTTCACTATGGAAGAATCGCTGTGGCAGCGCAGCACGGGGCAGATCTTCACGCGCGGGCCCGGCGCGTACAAGATCCCTGGCTTCCGCGATATCCCGCAGGAGATGAATATTTCACTGCTGAAGGATGTGAACTGGGAGAACCTGAGGACGATTCAGCGGTCGAGGGGCGTGGGCGAGCCGCCTTTGTTCTTGGGCAGTTGTGTGTTCTTTGCGATTAGGGATGCGCTGAAAGCGGCGAGGAAGCAGTGGGGAGAAGAGAGTCTGCTGAGCTTGAGGAGTCCGGCTACGGTTGAGAGGATTAGGGTCAGTTGTGCGGATCCGATTGCGAAGAGGGCTCATGTTGAGCCTGAGGAGGGCGAGAAGAGCTTCTTTATTAGCATTTGAAGAGGAGGGGACTTTTGCGGTGGGATGTGAGGCTAGGGAGGGAGAACGAAGAAGCGGATACTCAAGCACTTACTGGGTTTTATAGAAACCTAGATCAATCACGATGATTACGAGACAATTCCCAACGCGTGACCCAGCGACGAAAGCCATGATCAAAGCAACAAACATTCCAATCAAGAGCAGCTGGATGAACAAGACCTTCTCACCGAATATCGGATCCCGTATAGCAGCCTTCAAGAGGCTGAAGCAAGATCAACCTTCCAGAAATTCTAATCCAGAGCCACTACTAGACAATCAAGATTCTTCCAGGCATACACTCTCTGGACTGCAGAATGCTTGACAAATCCCGCGACTGTATTCTGGGACAGTATCAAGATTTCTTGTCGTTACTTCTATTGTCACAACGTCGAGATCACTTTGTTGTGGCATGTCAGTACCTCCCCTTAGGCCGCCTCCGCGTACGGCAGCATGCATTTGATGATGTCTGCATGACGCTGAGGCCCATTGAGAGATCTGGCCCTCTGTTCTTGTGGGGTAGAGAATGCACTTGCATATGCGGGCTTATCGAAGATCACGAGGTGGTGAGCTCCGTGGGATGGGATGTGTTGCAGGAGACCAGAAAAATGTCATGACGATTGCAGAGATCATGGAAGTTCAGCGGAGGGTCTCTTCGCCACCTGTGCTGCCGCTTTGCTCAGCTTGAGATGCGCAATTGGTTGGTGTGCGCCGCGGAGAGCAGGTCGTTGTGCCGTCTTTGGGTGTGTGCTTGTTTCGGACGAATGTGCTGCGAAGATTGTGAATGTACATGGAATTGTCTATGTGACAGTAATGAGACACGTTTCGTACAACCAGGATGCTTCTCTAAAGATATCAATGCCCCAGAAATCAGAGTATTCGATGTAATATTCCGACGGGACTGTTCTCGACCTTTTAATATTCCGACGGTATTGTTTTGGCATTTTAACCGTTGCCGATTTTCGGCGTTTGCTTGGGGGGGGGGGGGGGTGTGTGG